>WNFV01000694.1_pt2 | contig 71853 bp, 66 predicted proteins | sample 5400101 | NCBI WGS metagenome assembly WNFV01 (sample SAMN13153361, study PRJNA577476) | soil metagenome | isolation source: 115 cm soil or saprolite under grassland replicate 1 | place: USA:California | collected 2016-06-15
CCGACGAGCTCGCGGTCGAGGCCTGGTTTCCGGCGCCGCCGCCCCGTTCCGGCACCGCATGGTTGGAGGTCTCGCGCCGGCATGGCGACTATGCGCTGTGCGGCGTCGGCGCGCTCGTGACGTTGGACGAGGACCGACGAATCGCGGCCGCGAGGGCGGTGTGCGTCGCGGTGGGGCCGGCGCCGGTCACCGTCGAGCTGACCGACGCGCTAGCCGGAGCGCCGGCCGACGCGGCAGCCTGGTCCCAGGCGGCAGCGCTCGCGTCCGCCGCCGTGGAGCCGGGAGACGACATCCACGCCACGGCTGCGTACCGGCGCCACCTGGCCGGCGTGCTGGTAGCGCGGGCCGGGCGGGCGGCCGCCGCGGCGGCTAGGGAGGCTTTCGGGTGAGCGACCACGAGGTGCGGTTGACGGTCAACGGCGTGCCGCGCACGGTACGGGTGCCGGCCCGCCGGCTGCTCTCCGACTGCCTGCGCCACGATCTCGGCCTTACCGGTACGCACGTCGGCTGCGAGCACGGCGTCTGCGGCGCCTGTACCGTGCTGGTAGACGGCCAGCCGATGCGCTCATGCCTGCTCTTCGCGGTCAGCGTCGACGGCGCCGAAGTGACCACTGTGGAGGGTTGCCGTGCGCCGGACGGTGGGCTGGGTCCCGTGCAGCAGGCGTTCCAGGACTGCCACGGCCTGCAGTGCGGCTACTGTACGCCCGGCTTCGTCACCACGATCACGGCCTACCTGCGGAGCAACCCGGCGCCGAGCGAAGCGGAGGCGCGGGCGGCGATCGGCGGCAACCTGTGCCGCTGCACGGGATACCAGAACATCGTGGCCTCGGTGTTACGGGCGGCGGAGCTGATCCGCGAACGGGAGCCGGCGTGACCACGAAGATGTTCGGCGAGCCGATCGCGCGGCGCGAGGACCCGCGGCTGGTCTCCGGCGCCGGGCGCTACCTCGACGACCTCGGCCCCGGCGCGCTCGCGGCGGCGTTCGTGCGCAGCCCGTACGCACACGCCCGCGTCCTCGACGTCGACGTGACCGACGCGCTCGACGTCGACGGCCTGGTGGCTATCTACACATATGAGGATCTCGATGGCCGCGTCGCCGAGCCGCTGCCGTTGCTGATCCCGCACCCCGCGCTGCACGCGCCCCGCACCGGATACCCGCTCGCCAACGGCATCGTCAAGCACGTGGGCGAGCCGGTCGTCATGGTGGTGGCGGTCGACCGGTACGTCGCCGAGGACGTGTGCTCGCTCATCCGGGTGTCCTACGAGGCGTTGCCGCCGGTGGTGGGGATCGACGCCGCGGTGGCGGCGGACCACGCCGTGCACTCCGACGTCCCGGACAACGTCGCGGCCCATCTCGTGCAGGAGGTCGGTGACGCGAGGGCCGCGATCGCGGCGGCGCCGCACCGGCTGCGCCTGGACCTGCGGATCGAACGCTCGGCGTCGATGCCCATGGAGGGCAAGGGGGTGTACGCCCGGTGGGACGCCGCCGATCGCTCGCTCCGCGTGTACTCCTCGACGCAGACGTCCACCTCGGTCCGGTTCGCGCTCGCGGCCAAGCTCGACATCCCGGTGGACCGGGTCGAGGTGGTCACGCCCGACGTGGGCGGCGGGTTCGGCGTCAAAATCGTGCATCCGTGGCCGGAAGAGGTGCTCGTACCGTGGGCCGCGCGCCGCCTCGACCGCGAGGTCAAGTGGACCGAGGACCGGTACGAGCACTTCGTCTCCTCGGCGCACGAGCGCGGCCAGAAGCACACCATCGAGGTCGGGTTCGACGACGCCGGGCGGCTGCTGGGCCTCGACGTCCAGTTCTGGCACGACAACGGGGCCTACACGCCGTACGGCATCATCACCCCGGTCATCACCTCGACGCAGTTACTTGGGCCGTACAAGCCCGGCGCCTACCGCGTCGAGTTCTGGTCGCTCTACACGAACACGGTCATCGTCACGCCGTACCGGGGCGCTGGGCGGCCGCAGGGCGTCTTCGCGATGGAACGGACCATGGACGCGATCGCCGCGTTTCTGGGCCTAGACCGCGCCGCCGTCCGCGAACGTAACTTCATCCAGCCCGACGAGATGCCCTACGACCACCGGATGACCTTCCAGGACGGCCGGCCGCTCATCTACGACTCCGGCGACTATCCGGCCGCGCTGGAGAAGGTGAAAAAGCTCGTCGGCTGGGACGAGTTCGAGGCCTATCGGGAGCAGGCACGTCTGGAAGGGCGGCGGGTCGGGATCGGGCTGGCGTGCTACGTCGAGGGCACCGGCGTGGGCCCGTACGAGGGCGCGTTCGTCCGGGTCGAGACGAACGGTCAGGTCGTCGTCGCAACCGGCCTCACCACTCAGGGACAGGGCCACGAAACGGTCTTTGCGCAGATCGCGGCGTCGGAGCTGGGCGTACCGGTGGAGGACGTCACCGTGGTCACCGGCGACACCCGCCGGTTCAAGTACGCGGTCGGCACGTTCGCCTCGCGCGCCGCGGTCATGAGCGGCAACGCGGTGGCGTTAGCCGCCCGGAAGGTACGGGCGAAAGCGCTGCGCATCGCGGCCGAGGCCCTGGAGATCGACCCAGGTGACCTGGACATCGCCGACGGTGTCGTGCAGGTCAAGGGAACGCCAGACCTGGCGATTCCACTGAGGACGGTGGCGGTGCTCGCCAACCCGCTGCGGTACGCGTTCGACGCCGAAGCCCAGCGCGCCACGCAGTTCGCCGTTGGCGGCGGGGTGGACCGCCCGCCGGTGGCCGACGACGACGAGCCCGGGCTGGAAGCGACGGACTACTACTCGCCGCTGCGGTCCACGTTCGCCGCCGGCATGCACGCGGCCGTCGTGGAGACCGATCCGGAGACCGCCGAGGTGAAGATCCTGCGGTACTGCGTGGTCCACGACTGCGGCACGCTGATCAACCCGCGGATCGTGGAGGGCCAGATCCACGGTGGCGTGGCGCAGGGCGTCGGCGGCGCCCTCTACGAGCGGATCGTTTACGACCACAATGGACAGTTGCTGAACGCGTCCTACATGGACTTCCTGATGCCGTACGCGTCCGAGGTGCCGAAGATCGAGATCGACCACCTGGAGACGCCGTCGCCGCTGAACCCGTTGGGCATCAAGGGTGCCGGCGAGGCCGGCGTGATCCCGGGTGCGGCGGTGCTCGCCTCGGCGATCGAGGACGCCGAGGGCATCCCGATCCGGGCGATGCCCATCTCCCCCTCGGAGCTGTGGGAACTGCGGAGGTCTTCGCGATGAAGTTGTCGGGTGAAACCTTGCTGCACGCGCCGGTCGACCGCGTCTACGCCGCGCTCAACGACCCGGCGGTGCTGGTCCGCACGATCCCCGGCTGCGAGCGGCTGGAGCGGGTCGGCGCGGACGCCTACCGGATGGTCGTCAGCGCCGGCGTCGCCGCCATCAAGGGAACCTACGTCGGCGACGTCCGGCTCACCAACCAGCAGGCGCCGCACTCCTTCGTCCTCAAGGCATCCGGTTCGGGCGCGCCGGGCACCGTCTCGGCCGACGTACAGGTCCGCCTCGCCGTCGGCGCCGACGGCACGACCCTGCTGAGCTACGACGCGGATGCGGTGATCGGCGGCATGGTCGGCGGAGTCGGGCAGCGGGTGCTGTCGGGCGTGGCCAAAAAGACCGCTGACGAGTTCTTCGCGGCCGTCAACGACGTGCTCGCCGGTGGCGGGGCTGAGGTCGCGGCGCAGCCGGCGGTGTTCACGCGCCCTGTTGGGCTGCCGCGCGGCGGTGACTTCACCGCGGGCGTACTGGCCGGCGCCGCGGCTGCCCTGCTCGGCGCGCTCGTCGGCGGTTGGCTCGCCCGGCGTCGGGGCTAGGGAGGTTCTTATGCGCGCGTTCACCGCGGCCGCGGTCCAGGTCGCACCGGTACCCGGACCGCTGACCGCCGAGGCGGTCAAGTCCAATGTGGACCACTGCGTGGGCTACCTGGACCGGTGCGTGTCGGCCACCGGGGCCGAGCTCGTCGTCCTGCCGGAGGCGGCGAGCACCGGGTTCGCGCCGGGCGTTGACCCGGAGCGGCTCTGGGACCTGGTAGCGGAGGTTCCCGGTCCGATCACCGCGCCGATCGCCGACGCGGCCCGGCGGCTGGGCGTACACGTGGTGTTCGGCACCTACGAGCGGGGCGCCTCGCGCGGGACGGTGTACAACACCGCCGTGGTGATCGGGCCGTCCGGTGACGTGCTCGGCGCGTACCGCAAGACGCACCTGTTCTGTGGCGAGGACCGGCCGGGCGGCGGCTGGGTGACGCCCGGCGACCGGGCGGTGGTCGTGGAGACGCCGCTGGCGCGGATCGGGTTGACGATCTGCTTCGACGGCGACTACCCGGAGCTGGCGCGTATCGAGGCCGTGCTCGGTGCCGAGGTGATCTGCCGGCCGTCGGCGCTGCTGCGGTCGGCCGACATCTGGGAGCTGACCAACCGGGCGCGCGCCTATGACAACCACGTGTTCGTCGTCGGCTGTAATGCCACCGGCGCCGACCCGGCCGGGTTCCTGTACTTCGGCAACTCGATGATCGTCACCCCGATCGCCGAGGTGATCGCGCGCGCGGCTTCGCACGAGGGCTGGGTGTGCGCGCGGCTCGACCCGGCGACCGCGATGGCGTCGCTCACGCCCGGCTCCAACGTTCCGCAGCGCTTCGACCATCTCGCCGACCGCAACCTGGCGCTGATCGAGCACCACCTGGACGACCTGCGCCGGCCGGCCCGGACGTCCTTCCCGCACGCTCGACCGCGATGAGCGAGCGTCAGCGAGCGAATCATGGGCTCAGTGCGCTCGTGCCTCATGACGGCGCCGAGCGCAGAGCCATCAGCGCGCGAAGCGCGGCGGAGGTGGCGGCATGAGCTCGCGTCGGATCCGGGTCGGGATCGACACCGGCGGCACGTTCACCGACGTCGTGGCGTTCGACGAGGACACCGGTGAGATCGTCACGACGAAGACACCGTCCACACCGGACGATCCGGCCGACGGGTTCATGGCGGGTCTCCACAAGGTCGTGGCGCTGATGACCGCGTCGGTCGACGAGGTTACCGGGATCTGCCACGGCACCACGGTCGCCACCAACCAGCTGCTCGAAGGCAAGGTCTCGCTCCTGGGGTTCATCACCACCGAGGGCTTCGAGCTCCTGCTGGAGATCGCGCGGCAGAGTGTCCCGGACGGGTACGGCAACAGCTACTTCTGGGTCAAGCCGCCGCGTATCGTGCCGGCTGACCTCGTGCGTACCGTGCCCGGACGGCTCGACCACACCGGAGCCGAGCTATGGCCGTGCGACGATGCCGCGGCACGGGAGGCCGCACGCTCGCTGCGGGACGCCGGCGTGCGCGCCGTCGGCGTGTGCTTCCTGCATGCGTACGCCAACCCGGCGCACGAGGAGCGGATGCGCGAGATCCTGCGCGAGGAGCACCCCTCCGCGGTCGTGTCGATCTCCAGCGATGTGCTCCGCGAGTACCGGGAGTACGAGCGGGCCATGACGACCCTGGTCGACGCGGCCGTCAAGCCACGCATGGCGGCCTACCTCGCGACCATCAAGCGCCGGCTCGGCGACGTCCCGTTCTCCATCATGAAGTCCAACGGCGGCGTGCTCTCCGCCGACGAGGTGGTCCACCAACCCATCACGACGGTGCTGTCCGGTCCGGCGGCGGGTGCGCTCGGCGCCGCGCTGGTGGCCAGGACCGCCGGCTTCGACAAGGTGCTCACCCTCGACGGCGGCGGGACGTCGACCGACGTGAGCGTGGTGCTGCACGGCGAGCCAACGCTGACGACCGAAGGGACCATCGGGGCCTACCCGTCGAAGATCCCGATGATCGACGTCGTGACGGTCGGCGCGGGCGGCGGCTCGATCGCCTGGCTGTCGCGTGAGGGGACGTTGAAGGTGGGTCCCCGCTCGGCGGGCGCCGACCCCGGACCGTTGTGCTACCGCAAGGGCGGAACCGAGCCCACGGTCACCGACGCGCACCTGGTGCTCGGCCGGATCCCGCCGCACCTGCTCGGCGGCGAGGTACCGCTCGACGTGGCGGCGGCTCGCGACGGGCTCGCCGCGCTCGGATCGAAGCTCGGGCTCTCGCTGGAGGAGACCGCGGCCGGTGTCCTGGAGATCTCGGCCTGGAACCAGGCGAACGCCCTGCGCCAGATCACCGTCAAGCGCGGCCTGGACGTGCGGGACTTCGTGCTCACCACGTTCGGAGGCTCGGGTTCGTTGCTGCTGTGCCGGCTCATGGACATCCTCGACCTGCCCGCGGTCGTGGTGCCGCGGGATCCGGGGAACCTGTCGGCGTTCGGGTTGCTGACCGTCGACGTGAAGAACGACTACGTGCAGACCTACGTGGCCCGGCATGCGTCGCTGGACCGGTCGCTCGTCGCCGCGCATTACCGGGCGCTCACCGAGCGGGCGGCGGGCGAGCTCCGCGCCGAGGGCTTCCCGCCGGAGCGGCAGCGGTTCGCCCGGACCGCCGATCTGCGCTACTACGGGCAGGCGTTCGAGGTACGGGTGCCGGTCGCCGAAGAGGAGCTCGACGCCGCCGTGGCCGCGTTCCACGACGCGCACGAACAGCTCTACGGGTACTGCTTCCGGGACCGTCCCGAGCAGCAGGTGGAGTGGGTGAACCTGCGGGTGACCGGGATCGGCCCGATCCGCCGTCCGCAGCTGTCCCCGCTTCGGCCGCGAGGCGACGGCGCACCTCCGCTGGCCGGCACCCGCCCGGTCCTCTTCGAAGACGGCCTTGTCGACACGACCATCTACCGGCGGACCGACCTCTGCCCCGGAGACGCGGTCACCGGTCCGTCCATTGTGGAGGAGTACGGCTCGACCATCCCGATCCATCCGGGCTTCGGCGCGACGGTGGACGGGTTCGGCAACCTGGTTGTGAGCGCGAGGAGCGAGCGAAGCGAGCCCCGCAGTCGCGAACGAATGACTGGCACGGTCGGGCGATGAACGCCGTAGACCCGGTGCTGGTGGAGATCGTCGGCGGCACGCTCGCCTCCATCGAGAAGGAGGTGGAGACGGCCATCGGGCGCACCGCGCGCTCGCCGATGATCCGCGACGCGCACGACTTCCGAGCCGGCATCCACGACCGCAAGCTGCGCAAGCTGACCGGTCGTTCGTACTCCGCCCTGGTGCACCCGGTGGTGCGCGACTACCCGCCGGAGACGATGCGCCCCGGCGACGTGTTCTTCCACAACGACGTGTACCTGTCCGAGGGCGGCATCGGCCACCTGCCCGACCTGTGCGTCACCGTGCCGGTGTTCCATGACGAGGACGTGGTCGCCTTCGTGCAGGCCTTCGGCCACCACGACGACATCGGTGGTGCCGTGCCGGGCTCGATGCCCTCGCACGCCACAAGCGTGTTCGAGGAAGGGTTGATGGTCCCGCCGATCCGGCTCTGGGACCGGGGCGCCCGCAACGAGGCGGCCCTAAAGATCATGACGCGGAACTCGCGCATGCCCGACTCGCTGGCGGCCGACCTCGACGCCGAGTGCTCGGCGTGCCTCATGGGTGCGCGCCGGCTCACCGAGCTGTTCGTCCGCTATGGACGGTCAACTGTGGAGAGCTGCTTCGACACCATCATCGACAACACGACAAGGACGTTCCGTGACGAGGTGCTGGCGAAGATCCCTGACGGCACCTACGTATGGGAGGACTACGCCGAGCACGACGGGGTCGATCCGCCGAGGCTGCACACCCAGCGGATCACGCTGACCAAGACGCCGGACCGGCTCGTGGTCGACTTCACCGGTACCTCGCCGCAAGCCAAGGGTCCGATCAACCACTGCGCGAACTACGCCGACGGCAACTTCCTGAAGAAGTGGCTCGCACCGATCCTGCGCAACCTCGCCGACTCACCCGACCGGATGGCCGAGCTGGACGTGAACGAGGGCGTGGTACCGCTCATCGAGATGCGCTTCCCGCCGCCGGGAACGCTGCTCACGCCGGTCTTCCCGGCGCCGACCAACGCCCGTACGTTCGTCATCCTGCGGCTGCTCGGCGTGCTGGCCGGCGCCCTGGCCAAGGCGGTCGACGGCCGGATGCCGGCCGACCAGGAGACCATCCGCTACACCGGGGTCTACGGCAACGACGCCGACGGCCAGCCGTACCTGATGCGCGAGGTGCTCGGCGGCGGCTCCGGCGGCCGGTACTACGCCGACGGCGAGGACACGATCCACGTGGTGCCCGACTCCCGCAACATCCCGGTCGAGTTCGCCGAGTCCCGCTGGCCGTTCGTGGTCGAACGGCTGGGGCTCGCGGTCGACTCCGGCGGCCCGGGCCGGTACCGCGGCGGGCTCGGGTACGACAAGCACATCCGGATGCTGCGCGATGCCCATTTCATGTCGATCGCCGACCGGTCGGTGCTGTCCTGCTGGGGCGTTCGCGGGGGGCGGGCGGGTCGCCCGTTCAGCGTGGTGATCGATCCCGGTGGGCCGAACGAACGGGTGGTGGACGCGCTGGCCGACGCCGAGCCGGTGCGCGCCGGCGAGGTGATCCGGATCCGGACCACCGGTGGCGGGGGCTGGGGAGACCCGCTGGAGCGCCCGTACGACGAGGTGCTGCGCGACGTCCGCTGGGGCAAGGTGTCCGTTGACGGCGCCCGGGACGACTACGGTGTCGTCATCGCCGGCGACGTGGTGGACGAGGCCGCCTCCGATGCGCTTCGTGCCGCGCGCCGCGCCGAGCTGACCGGTCCACGACCGTTCTTCGACCGCGGTCCCGGGTACGCCGTGCTTGCCGGCCGCGCGCACGCGGACGTGGACTTCCTATGACCAGGGTGCTCATCGCCTTGGGCGGCAACGCGATGACCGCGCCGGACGGGCGGGCTCGGCCGGAGGACCAGATCGCGGCGATCGCGCGGGCGGCCGAGCCGATCGCCGACCTTGTCGCCGCCGGTACCGAGGTGATGCTCACGCACGGCAACGGCCCGCAGGTCGGCAACCTGCTGGTCAAGAACGAGCTCGCGGCGAGCGTGGTGCCACCGGTGCCGTTGGACTGGTGCGTTGCGCAGACCCAGGGGACCATCGGGTTCATGCTGATCAATGCGCTGGAGCGGGCGCTGGCGGCGCGTGGCGCGCAGCGTCCCGTGGCGGCGCTGGTTACCCGCACGCTGGTTGACAGCAGCGATCCGGGCTTCACACGTCCGACCAAACCCATTGGGCGGTACCTGACGGCCGCCGAGGCGCAGGTGCTGATCGAGCATGGCCAGCTCTGGCAGGACCGGGGCAGCCGGGGTTGGCGGCGGCTGGTCGCCTCGCCGGAGCCGCGCGAGGTGCTCGACGCTCCGGCGGCGCAGGCGTTGCTGGCGGCGGGGTACGTGGTCGCCGCCAGCGGCGGGGGCGGCATCCCGGTGGTCCGTGAGCCCGACGGTGCCTTGCGAGGCGTGGAAGCGGTCATCGACAAGGACTTGAGCGCCGCGCTGCTGGCGCACGCGATCGGGGCGAACCTGCTCGTCATCGCAACCGACGTGGCGGCCGTGGTGCTCGGCTGGGGCAGCGACCATGCCGAGCCGCTGGGCGCGGTCACCGTGGCGGAGCTGCGCGAGCACGCCGCTCACGGGGAGTTCGCCGAGGGCTCGATGGCACCCAAGGTCGAGGCCGCCTGCCGGTTCGTCGAAGCGGGTGGCGACCGGGCCGTCATCACCTCACTGGACCGTATCGTCGACGCCGTCGCAGGCGTCGCCGGAACCGAAGTGACGCGAAAGGTGGCGTAGCAGTGCCGGAACCCATCGAAGTCCGTAAGGTGCCTCTCCACCACGTGTCCGACGCGTCCGGCCTCGCCGAGCTGATCGACCAGGGGACGCTGGGCGCCGACCGGGTGATCGCGGTCATCGGCAAGACGGAAGGCAACGGCGGCGTCAACGACTACACGCGCATCATCGCCGACCGGGCGTTCCGCGAGGTGCTCACCGCCCGAGGCAACCTGGACGCAGCCGCGATCCCGATCGTCTGGTCCGGCGGCACCGACGGGGTGCTCTCGCCGCACGCCACCATCTTCGCGACGGTGCCGGCACAGCGCGCCGAGCCCACCGACGAGCCGCGGCTGACCGTTGGCGTGGCGATGAGCGAGCCGATCCTGCCGGAGGAGATCGGCCGGCGGGGCATGATCGAGAAGGTGGCCGCTGGGGTGCGCTCGGCCATGGCACGCGCCGGCATCACCGATCCCGCCGACGTCCACTATGTACAGACCAAGACGCCGCTGCTGACGATCTCGACGATCCGCGACGCGAAGAGCCGCGGCCAGACGGTCTGGACTGAGCACACTCACGAGTCGATGGACCTGTCCAACGGCACCACGGCCCTGGGCGTCGCCGTCGCGCTCGGCGAGATCGGGATGCCGCGCGACGAGGACGTGCTGTATGACCGGTCGCTGTTCTCGTCGGTCGCGTCGTGCTCGTCCGGGGTGGAGCTCGACCGCGCGCAGATCGTCGTGGTCGGCAACGCCCGGGGCGTCGGCGGCCGGTACCGCATCGGGCATTCGGTGATGCGCGACGCCCTCGACCAGGACGCGATCTGGTCCGCCATCCGCGATGCCGGTCTCAAGCTGCCTGAGCGGCCCCACCCGTCCGACCTGGAAGGCCGGCTGGTCAACGTCTTCCTCAAATGCGAGGCGTCCAGCGACGGCATGGTGCGCGGCCGGCGCAACGCCATGCTTGACGACTCCGACGTGCACTGGCATCGCCAGATCAAGGCATGCGTCGGCGGTGTGACGGCCACGGTCACCGGGGACCCGGCCGTGTTCGTCTCGGTGTCCGCCGCCCACCAGGGGCCAGACGGGGGCGGGCCGGTCGCGGCGATCGTGGACCTGGGGCCGTGAAGCAGGCGCCGCACTGGTCGGTCCACCTGCCGCCGGGCGAACCACCGTCCGATGTGGACCTTGCCGCCGGCGCGACGTTGCCGGGCTCCTGGACGGCGGCCTGGGCGGCCCACCCGTCGCACGTCACACTGTCCACACTGGACGGCATGACCGTGACGGCGGCCGAGCTGGAGGAGCGTACTGCCGAGGCGGCGGGCCGGTACGCCGCGGCGGGCCTGGCGCTGGGCGATCGGATACTCCTGTCCGCCGGGCCCAGCATCGACCTGGTTGTCGCCTACGTCGGCGCCCTGCGGTACGGCCTGACCGTGGTGCCCGCCAACACCGCCTACACCGGCCGGGAGCTGGCCCATGTCGCCGAGGATGCCGCGCCGAAGCTGGCGGTGCTGGACGACCCGGCGCGGGCACCGCACGCCGAGCTGCCGGCCACCGGGCCCGACCTGGCCGGCTTACCGGCACCCGTCACGCGCCCGGACCTCGACCAGGTCAAGCCGGACGGCGTGGCGCTGATCGTGTACACCTCGGGTACCACCGGCAAGCCGAAGGGCGCTCCGCTGACCCACGCCAACCTGTTGGCGAGCGCCCACGCGGTACGCATCGCCTGGCGTTGGCAGCCCGACGACCGGCTGGCGCTATGCCTGCCGCTGTTCCATGTGCACGGCCTCGGGGTCGGTCTCCATGGGACGCTCACCACCGGGGCGTGCGCGGTCATCATGCCTCGCTTCGACCCGGCTACCCTGGGCGACGCCAGCGCGACGCTGTTCTTCGGCGTACCGACGATGTACCACCGGCTGGCGGAGTCGCCGCACCTGGACGTGCTGCGGCCGTTGCGCCTGGCCGTCAGCGGGTCCGCGCCGCTGCCCGCCGAGCTGCACGCGGCGATCGCCGACCGCTGCGGCCAGCGGGTCCTGGAGCGGTACGGGATGACCGAGACCATCATGCTGGTGTCGAACCCGTACGACGGTGAGCGCCGCCCCGGAACGGTCGGCTTCCCGCTGCCCGGCGTCGAGGTCCGGCTGGAGCCATACGAGGGCGGTGTCGCGGAGATCGCGGTCAGAGGCCCCAACGTGATCGCCGGGTACCTCAACCGCGCCGACCCGGCGTTCACCGACGACGGCTGGTTCCGCACCGGCGACCTCGGCACGCTGGACGACGACGGGTACCTGCGGATCAGCGGCCGGGCCAAGGAGCTCATCATCAGCGGCGGCTACAACGTGTACCCCCGCGAAGTTGAAGAAGTCCTCCGCGCGCACCCGGCGGTGGCCGACGCGGCCGTGGTCGGCGCGCCCTCGGCCGAGTGGGGCGAGACGGTGGTCGCGTTCGTGGTACCGGCGGCGGACGGCGTCGCCGAGGTCGACCTGGCCGCGTGGTGTGCCGAGCGGCTCGCCCCGTACAAGCGGCCCCGGCAATGGCGTTGGGTCAAGGCGATCCCGCGCAACGCGCTCGGCAAGATCCTGCGCCACGAGTTGGCATGAAGCTGGCAAGAAACGTCAAATTTGGAAGGCTGCGGTTTGCTTCACTCACCGCATGCGATCGGCAATGGTGATCCTGGCGGCGACGGCCCTGCTGGCTGTACCCGCCTGCAAAAGCTCGTCCGGCACGGCCGGCTCGTCCACGCCGGCCGAAGGACGTTCGACAGCATCCGCGCCGGGGCCGCCGACGATCGACCGCGGCGGTTCGTTTTGTGAGGTGTACAAAGCCGGCCAACCCGCGTTCGCTGACCTCTACCACAAGGCGACCCGGGGCGGCGCGCCGGCGGAGATCAAGGCCGCGCTCGACGGGATCGACGAACATCACAGGGCGTGGGCTGCGGCGGCACCGTCCGAGCTCAGGGACGACTTTCGGGTGCTGCTGGCGGTCTGGCAGCACGACCGGGAGCTGACCGAGCAAGCCGGCTGGACCACGCTGGCCTACGTGCGGGCGCTCGCCTCGGACATCGAGAACGAGGAGTTCACCAAGGCGATCGAGCACGTCCTCACCTACCTCAGCGAGCGCTGTCACATCGATCTGGCTGGGCCCTTGAGCTAGCTACTCATGCTTGCGGGAGACGGCATGGCGGCCGGTGAGCGCGATCGTGCCATCAGCGGCCCACTCGCCGCACGCGCCGCCCCCGACGCTCACGTCCAGTCGCAGCGGCGTGCCGTCCATCCGCAACGCGGGGTGGTAGTACTCGGCCACCTGCCGGGCGTCGGCCTCGATGTAGTGGCCGATCAGCGCGCGGCGGAACCGGTCGGTGGTGGTGTTGGGCATGCTGCCGTGGACCAGTGAGCCGGTGAAGAACAGCACATCGCCCGGGTCCATCAGGACCGGCTCGATCCGCTGCCCGGGCGGGATCGGCACGGTCACGTCGGTGAAGCTGAACGCGGTGTCGGCCTTGGCCGTGCACAGGATCGGCCAGCGGTGGCTGCCCGGCACGACGAGCATGCAGCCGTTCGCTTCGTCTGCCGGGTCGAGCGCCATCCAGGCGGCGACGCAGGTGCCGGGCTCGGCGCGCAGGTAGAAGTTGTCCTGGTGCAGGGCCTGGCCGCGGGAACCGGGCGGTTTGAAGTACAGCATCGTCTGCACCGCGTACGGGTCGGTGCCCAGCAGCTCGACCAGCCGGCTTCTGAGCCGGGCGTCGAGCAGCCACCGCAACGAGACGTCGTCCCACCGGTGCATCTGGGCCATCCGCGGGTACCGGCGTAGCGGGTCACGGCTGTCCGGCTCTACGCCAACCAGATCGTCCACATAGGACCCGCGCCGGCGCAGGGTCATGAAATGGTCCCGGAGCCGGTCCACCTCGCCGGCACGGAACACGCCCCGGGCCACCGCGTACCCGTCCCGGTCGAACCAGTCCTTGAACAATGTGCTCATGCCCGAGAGCATGGCTAGCGTACGGGGAGCGGGGCCAGTGGTTTCTGAAGCGAGGAGTTGTACTTTTGGCGCATCTGCGGTTGACCTCGCCGCCGACGTACTGGCGGTGCGAGCCCGGCTGGTCCTGGCACGCCCGACCCCTGCCCGACCACCTCCTGTGGTACATCGTCGACGGCATCGGCCGCGTGACCCTGGACGGGCAGGACACCGAGCTGACCCCGGGCACCTGCATGGTCTTCAGCCCTGGGGACACGCCGGTCGCCGGGCACGACCCACGCCGGCGGCTGCTGGTCTTCGGCATGCACTTCGACACCGACGACCGCGACGCGGTCCTTCCCGGGCGCTGCGTGCAGATTCGGGACCAGATCCTGGTCGGCGCGCTGGCCCGGCGGTGCGAAGCCGGCTACCGGCGCGGCGACGAGCCGGGCGTTCGCCAAAGCCTGCTGTGCGTCGAGCTGATCCTCTGCCTGGCACGCGAGGACGCGGTACGCCCGGCACCCGGCCGGGTCGACGCCGCGCTGGACGAGATCACCGGGGCGATCCGGCAGGACCCGAGCCGGCGCTGGACCGTCGCGGAGCTGGCAAGCCGCGCAGCGCTGTCACGGGCTCAGCTCACCCGCCGGTTCGTCGCCCACACCGGGCTCTCCCCGGCCCGCTATCTGGTCAGCGCCCGGATCGAGCGGGCCCACCAGCTCCTGACCGAGACGACCATGTCGGTCACGCGTGTCGCCGGGATACTGGGGTACGCCGACGTGGCGTACTTCAGCCGCCAGTACAAGCGGCGCACCGGGCGCAGCCCCGGGGACGTTCGATCGGATGGTGGCGGCGTACCCCTTCATTCGTTGGATCTCGTGCGGGGGTCGAAGCCGAAGGACCGGTAGTCACCCACCTCGTCCGGCCGGATCAGCCCGTCCTCGATCGCGCGGGCCAGCAACGCGGTCTTGGTCACCGCTTTGCGCCCGACCGTGGCGTACTTGGCGCGGGCCCGGCCGATGTACTGCCGGACCGTGCTTTCGGCGATGCCCATCCGCTGCGCGACCGACGCCTTCGACATTCCCTGGAACCACCACAGCAGGGCGAGCCGTTCCTTCCCCGACAGCCTGGGCCGGTCGGGATCGGCGTCGACCGTCATCGCGCCGGCCACGGACGGCGTGACGTACGGGAGGTCGGTCGCCGCCGAGACGATGGCCGCCACACAGTGCGCCGGCCCTTCATCTTTCGCGACGAAGTCGGACGCGCCCGCCTCCAGCACGGCCAGCACGATCTCGGGTTCCGCGTGCTGGGAAAAGACCACCACCCGGTGTCCGGCGGCGCACAGCTCGCCGACCCGGTCGACAACGAGCCTGCCGTTGAGGTTGAGGTCGAGAACGAGTACGTCGGCTGTGCCGCCCGGGCCGTCGAGCACCGCCTCGATCGTGTCACCGGTCGCCACGACCCGCACCGCCAGATCTTTCTGGCCGGCGATCCACGACCGGATGCCCTCGATCACGACTGGATGGTCTTCGATGATGGCGACGGTGACCGGTCTGGCCACCTGGTCTCGACCCATAGCCGCTCTCCTTCTCGGAACCAGCTGACGGCCACATCCGGTCCGTGACCAGAGTCAACGCGTGCCAGGTCGGCGTCGGCGACCACACCGATCACCACCTGGTCGCCCAGCCCGGCGACGGTGATCCGGGCACTGGTCTTGGCTGCCGACAGAAGCTCGATGGGCGGCTCGGCCAGTGCTCGTCGAACGTTGACCGGCACACCTGGGAGACTGCCGATCACCGCCAGGTCGACGGCCACGCCCCGGCGCTCGGCCACGTCGGCGCACGCTTCGAGCTCGTGGACAAGGGGGTCCGGCAGGTCGTCGGTCTCCGCGAACAGGCGGCGCAGGCGGGCCGCCTCCATCGCGCAGCTGCGCTGCACCGATGGGTCACTGGGCAACGCACGGCCATCGGCGAGCGCGGCGAGGATGTGGGCCGTCGTGTGCTGGAGAGCTTGAAAACGGCGCTGCCGCATGCGGTGTACCTCCTCGGCCGTGCGCTGTGCGGTCAGCGTCTCGGCATGGGCCGCGGAGGCCGCTGCCGTCCAGTCGGCCGCCGCTCGCAGCGCGCGGGCACCGCCGGCGAAGGCGAGCTGCAGGGCCCCGGACCCGGTGACGACCATCAGGTACCGGGCGATGGAGATCCGGTCGAGCGTGCCGGCCACGACAAGTACTCCGAGCCCCAGCACCGCGTTCACGCCGAGGAAGCAGACCAGGTGCGCCATGGAGCGGCGCCAGAACAGCATGACGCCGAGCCAGCCGACCGCCCCCCACGCCCAGCTCGCCAGGGTCATGAGCTGGCCATGGGCGGCGGCAGCGACGACCACGCCCAGGACCAGCGCTGCGGTCGCGAGGGCCCAGGCGTACCTGATCGGCCGATCGCCGCGCAGCAACACCAGGGCCGCCACGCCGGCGATACCGGCGTACGCCAGCCACGCGGCGGCTACGGCGGCCGGCCACCGGTACCCTGCCCATGCGATGATCATGGCCGGCAGGTCCTCGCCGACGTGCCAACCAAGGGCGATCACGACAGCCGCGATCGTCGTGTTGCGCATGTACGTGCTGGCAACCAGCTCCGACGAGTCACGGGACACGGGGCCACCACATCTTCACCCGGGTACCGGCTCCCGGCGAGCTCTCGACGGAGGCGTCACCGCCCGCCGCGCGCAGCCGTCCCTGGATGGCTTCACGGATCCCGTACCGGTGCCGGGGAACCGTGGCCGGGTCGAAGCCGACCCCCTCGTCGCTGACCTCCACGACAACCTGACCGTCGATGCCGTGCGAGCGCAGCGTGGCATGTCCCACCCGCGCGTGCCGGAGGACGTTGGCAAGAGCCTGGGCGCTCGCCGCGGCCAGCGCCTCGGCGACCTCGGACGGCACGGTGCAGCCGGCGAGCTCCGTGTCGACCGCGAGCTTGCTCGCGACCGCGTTCGCGACGGCGGTCAACCGTTCGTCCAGGCGTACCGGTCGATGGTCCGGTTCTGGCCGATCCGCCAGGCGCTCGATCAGTGCCAGGTCGGCCGCTGCCTCCGTACGCAGTGTCGGAGAGTCGTCAGCGATGGACCCGGTGCCGACCATGGAGAGTGTCGCCAGCACCGTGTCGTGCAGATCCCGGTTCTGTTCCCGCTCGGCTGCGCGGCGCGCCTGTTCCACTGCCGCACGCCGGCGGGCCTCCTCGTACTCGGCCAGGGCAGTGTCGGCGGCATCGGCGGCGCCGCGGACCAGACGCATGAGGACCGCGGAGACCGCGATCTGGACCAGGAAGATGATGGTCTGCCCGATAGGATCCTCGACGGCGGCAAGGTGGAAGCCGATCAGGAACGCGGCAGTGATGGCCAACCCGGCGAGCACCGCCGCGACCGCCCGCCAGGCGAGATGCGCCACGACCAGGGTCATGCTGGCAACGACCGCGATCCAGCTCGCGCCCGTGGGCAGCACCTCGTGTGGGGCAAGGCGTGCCTGAGCCAGCCCGAACCCGACGGCGACCACGACGTCGGCTGCCATGAGCCAGGACACCAGGCCCCGAACGATCGCGATGTACGCGAAGAAGGCCGCCCAGGCGACGTTGAACACCACCGCCGGGACAACCCAGGCCAGCGATGCCGACGGGGCCACCCCGATCAACCCGGCGACCCCGCCGACGATGGCCACGCCGCCGCGGGCCGCCGCACCGGTCCACCCGGCGAGCCGCCTCAGCGCGTAGGCTGCCGGGCCTCCTGCCCGAGCGTCTGATGGGGCAGACCAGAGCCAGGTGCCAAACCACCGCGCCACGCCCTCGGTCGATGCATCGACGCGGGTTGACACCATGCGAGACCTCCGACAGCCTGCGCTGGTTACGCAGAGTCAATCCCAGATCACGCGCAGGTGCAAGAGGGGGCATAGAGAACCGTACGTTCGAACGGAAGGCCACCTGAACGACCGAGGAGGGCCGACCCCCCGGACGGCCCTCCTCAGCGCAACTTCGAGCTGCCGTAGATCAGGCGCAGAGTCGTGGCGTGCGCATACAGCGTCGGCGGCATCGCCACCACTGTCATGACGTCCGTTGGGTGGTCACGCGAGGACCCTGACGTCCGATCGGAGGTCATGCACCGAGACCCACGCCCGGTCACGCTGGGGCCGTCCCCGACGTTGGAAGGAGGGCGGCGTTGGCCTCCCCGGCGAACGTCCAGATGTCATTCCTCTGTGGACAGACGCGCCTCGCCGACCACGGCAACCGTGTTGTCTCGAGCCCACACCTGCTCCGGCGTACGTACGTCTACCAAGGCGTACCCCCCGGACGCCGTTCTTCATCCGTGGCTACCGTTACCGCCTGGTACGTTTCGCCGGTGACCGTGCCGTTGAACGAGGAGCTGATCCGGGCCGCGGAGGCGGCACTCAACCCGCACACCGAGCATGGTCGGCTGTTCGGAAACGTGGCGGCGGCACTGGTCACCACCGGGGGCAACCGGTATCTCGGAGTTTGCATCGACACCGGCTCGGGGACCGGTTTGTGCGCCGAGCACGCGGCGGTGGCCGCAATGGTCACCGCGGGGGAGTACCGGGTCGCGCGGATCGTCGCCGTGTGGCGCGACGAGGCCGGTCGTCTCTACGTGCTGCCGCCCTGCGGCCGCTGCCGGGAGTTTGTTCGCCAGATCGATGCCTTCAACCTCGACACCGAGGTGGTCCTTGGCCGCGAGCGGTCGGTCCCGCTACGGGAGCTGCTGCCGCACCACGAGTGGCCGGATCCGCTTGACTGAAGCGTAGGTCCGGGGCGCTCGACGCGATCGGCGAAAACGGCACATAGAGCGGTAACGGCATTTGCCGGGGGTGCAGGTATGGACCCTTGATGCACCCGACTCCTGTCACCGACCCCATGGACGCGGTTCTGGGCATTGGACAGAATCGGCCGTGACCGCGCCGTGGCGGCCGACCCCGCTGCAGGCGCCTGAGGGTTTCCGTAAGCGAGGTCCACGTTGAAACCACTGACTCGTGCGACTGCGGCTGGCCTCATCACGGCCTTGACCGTCGCGTCCCTAACACTGTCCGCCAATGCTGCTGCCGCCTCGATTGACCAGACCGCGCCGCTGGCCATCCCCAACGGCCCCATTACCGCGACCGTTGACCCATCCCTGCACGACGCCCACGGCCAGGTTACGGTCTCGCTCCGGCTTGCCGACGCCCCGCTCGCCCAAGCCGTAGGCGCTGGCGCCAAGCAGCACGGCAGCAAGCTCAGCCGGGACCAGCAACGGCGCTATACCGCCAGCTTGCGGGCCAAGCAGTCCGACCTGATGCGTTCGGTCGCCGCTCTGGGCGGCGCCCAGCGCGCCACGTTGCAGAAGGCGCTCAACGCCGTCGTGGTGACCATCGATGCGGCGCAGCTCGAACGGGTCGCCGCGCTCCCACAGGTCACCGCGATCCGGCCGGTCCTCGACGCCCAGATGGACCTGTCCGAGACCGTTCCGCTGATCGGCGCGGCCGCACTGCATGCGCGTACGCCGGGGATCACCGGAGCCGGGATCCGGGTCGCCGTGCTCGACTCCGGCATCGACTACACCCACGCCCGCTTCGGCGGCGCCGGCACGCTCGAGGCGTACCAGGCCGCCTACGGCGCCTCCGTGACCGATCCGCGCAACACCACGAGGGACGGCTTGTTCCCGACCGCAAAGGTCGCCGGTGGGTTCGACTTCGTCGGCGACGCATGGCCGATCGGTTCCGTCGCCCCTGACCCCGACCCGATCGACTGCGGGCCGGCAGCGATCCCGGCGCCGTGCGCCGGCGGGCACGGCACCCACGTCTCCTCGATCATCGCCGGCAACAATGGCGTCGCGCCTGACGCAACCCTGTACGTGGCTAAGGTCTGCAGCTCGGTGTCGACCGCGTGCAACGGCGCAGCGCTGTTGCAGGGCATGGACTTCGCCCTCGACCCGAACGGCGACGGCGACATCTCCGACGCGGTCGATGTGGTCAACATGTCGCTCGGTTCGCCGTACGGGCAGATCGAGGATGACCTCGTCGGCGCTTCCATCAACGCCGTGCACCTGGGCGTGGTCGTGGTGGCGTCCGCCGGCAACAGCGGCAACATGCCCTACGTCGCCGGCTCACCCGCGTCGGCGCCGGGCGTCATCTCTGTCGCGCAGACCCAGGTGCCAAGCGCCATCGCTTATGCGTTGCGGGTTACCTCGCCAGCGGCGATCGCCGGGCTCTACAAGAACACCAACACCGTTGACTGGGCGCCGATCACCACCGGCTTCGCCGGGGCGCTCAAGTACGGTGCGACCGCCGCCGAGCGGCTCGGCTGCGAAGCGTACCCGGCCGGCTTCTTCGACGGCCTCGTCGCCTTCATCGACCGCGGCACCTGCGCGGTCAGTGTCAAGGTCGACAACGCCGCCGACGCCGGCGCCATTGGTGTCGTCATCGTGAACAACGTCGCTGGCGCGGCGCCATCGTTCTCGTTCGGCGGGCCGGCGACCTTCACTCCGGCGCAGACGCTCATCGTGGGCCAGGAGGTTGGCGCGGTGATCAAGCCGCAGCTCGCCGTGGGCCCGGTCACCGTCGCGGTCAGCCCGGCCGACGCCACCTCGCTAGCCGAGAGCATGGTCGCAACGTCGTCGCGCGGGCCAAACTACTCCGACGTCGGGATCAAGCCGGACATCGGCGCACCGGGTGCCTCGGTGTCCGCCGAGGCCGGCACCGGCACCGGAGAGACGGCATTCGGCGGTACCTCCGGCGCGGCGCCGATGGTGTCCGGCTCGGCCGCCCTGACCCTGCAGGCGCATCCCGGCCGCACCCCGTCAGAGGTCAAGTCGGTGCTGATGAACACCGCCGAGACGGCCATCACCATCAACCCGTTCACCCAGCCCGGCGTCCTCGCGGAGATCACCCGGATCGGCGGTGGCGAGGTTCGCGTTGACCGCGCCGTCGACAGCAACACCGCCGCGTGGGACTCCGTCACCGGCGCCGGCAGCCTGTCGTACGGGTACGTCGCGGCCACCAAGGACCTGATGCTGAGCCGCAGCCTGGTGGTCCGCAACTACAGCTCCTCGGCGCGGACCTACACCATCAGCCCATCGTTCCGGTACGCCAACGACGCGGCGAGTGGTGCGGTCACCGTGGTCGCGCCGGCCACCGTGACGGTACCGGCGCGCGGCACCGCCACGGTCAAGGTACAGCTCAAGATCGTGCCGCAGAAGCTCAACGACTGGGTGCTCGACGGAGGGCCGAATGGCGGCAACGGCAGCCTGCTGGCCACCAACGAGGTCGACGGGTACGTGACGCTGAGCGGCGGTGGCGACCAGGTCCACGTGGCCTGGCACGTGCTCGCGCACCGGGCGGCCAACGTACAGCCCGCGGCGACGTCGGTGACCCTGTCCGGCGGCTCGGGAAGCTTGGCATTGAGCAACAACACGGCGAGCGGCCAGCCGGGCACCACCGAGGTGTTCGCGCTGACCGGTACGAGCGGCCGGATGCCGGCCAAGGCCCTACCCGGTCCGGGCGACAACTTCGCCGTCATCGACCTGAAGGCGGTCGGGGTACGCCAGGCCGGCACGGCGCTGCAGTTCGGCGTGACGACGTTCGGCGAACGTTCGCACCCGAGCTTCCCGGCCCAGTTCCGGATGCTCATCGACGCCAACCGTGACGGCACGACCGACTTCAGCGTCTTCAACGCCGACCTCGGGTTCGCCGTCACTGGCACGCCCGACGGGCGGAACGCGGTCTTCGTCCAGAGGGCCGGTACCACCACGGCCCAGGCGTTCTTCTTCACCGATGTCGATCTCAACTCGGCCAACGCGATCCTGACCGTACCGCTGTCGGCGGTCGGCCTGACGTCGAGCACCCAGTTCGACTTCACCGCGCTGGCCATCGACAACTACTTCACCGGTGCGGTCACCGACGCGATCGGACCGATGACGTTTACGGCCGGTACGCCGCGCTTCGCGGCGTCGGCGGCGACGTTGACGATTCCGGCCGGTGGTTCGGCCACACTCGGCATCACAGCGGTGGCCGGCGGCGGGACCGCGTCCCCCGCCCAGACCGGGTTGCTGCTCCTGCAACGTGACGCCATCCCCGGTGAGGAGTCCGATCAGATCCTTGTCTCATAGGAGCGGACGGCGAGCGGTATGCGGGCGGTCACCGGAGTGGCCGCCCGCACCACTTTTCGCGGCGGTTCGCGGCTGTTCGCGGCGCTTCGCGGCGTGACATCCGAGGCCGCGGCCGACCTTGACTTCAACGGCGCTTGAAGTTCGAGGCTGGTGGCATGACGACAGCCGCGGTCTTCGACACCTATGGTCCGCCCGAGGTGCTGCGCCTGGCTGAGCTGCCCGATCCGCAGGCCGGACCCGGCCAGCTACGGGTGCGGGTCAAGGCGGCCGGCGTGCAGCCCTTCGATGTCGCGGTGCGCCGCGGCGCGATGGCCGGCTTCGTTCCGGTCAGGTTCCCCCAGACGCTCGGCCAGGAGTACGCGGGTGTGGTGGACCAGGTCGGTGCCGGCGTGACCGGTGTCGCGGTCGGCGACGCGGTGCTGGGATCGACCATGCTCAACGGGTACGCCCAGCACGTGGTGGTCGCCGCGCGGGAGGCCGTCGCGAAGCCACCAGAGCTGGCCTTCCCGACCGCGGCCGCGTTCGTTGCCGCGGCGCAGACCGCCTCCGGGGCACTGCGGGAGCTCGGGGTCACTGCCGGCGACACGCTGCTGGTCCACGCGGCTGCGGGCTCGGTCGGCACGGTCGCCGTACAGCTGGCCCGCCTGTCGGGTGCCACGGTCATCGGTACGGCCAGCCCCGCCAACCACCAGTACCTCCGCGAGCTCGGCGCCACCCCAGTGGCGTACGGCGACGGTCTGGTCGACCGGGTTCGTGCGCTGGCCCCGCAAGGGGTCGATGTCGCGCTCGACGCGGTCGGCGGCGAGGCGATTGCGGCCTCGGTGCGGCTGGTCGCCGACCGCCGTCGCATCGGCACCATCGTCGATGACCGCCTGGCCGCCGAGTACGGCATCCGGGTGGTCCGGGCCGGCCGTTCACCGGACCGGCTGGCGGAGGTTATCGCGCTCGCCGCGCAGGGCACGCTGGTGATGCCGGTCCGCCGGTACGCCTTCGTCGATGTCGTCGGGGCACACCGGGCAGTCGAGTCCGGACACGGGCGCGGGAAGGTCGTGCTCATCCTCGAACCGTGACGACCAGCTCAGGTCAAGCCGGCTTCGTGGCGGTGAGCGTCGCATACACCACCACGTTGGCCCGGTACAGCTGGTGCATCCGGTCGAAGCTGCCGCCGCAGGTGACCAGGCGCAGCGCCGGGTAGTCCAGCGGCCCGTAGACAGCCTGCGCCGGAAAGGCGGACTTCGGGTACTCCGCGACCTGCCGGACGGTGAAGACGGCCGTGCTGGCGTCCATCCGGCGTACCCCGACTGTGTCGCCGGGGCGCAGCTGGTGTAACCGGTAGAAGACGGCCGGTCCGTCTCGTGCCGTGTCGACATGGCCGAGGATCACCGCGGGCCCGACTTCGCCGGGTGTCGCGAGGTACCGGTACCAGCCCGCTGGTGCGTCGCGCTGCAACGGCGGTACGGCGATGGTTCCGTCGGCGTTGAGTCCCAGCGTGATCAACGGAGTGCTTACCCCGATCGCCGGGATGTCGAGATGGACCGGTACGGACGGGCCGAGCGGCGCCGGTTCGCCGTTGCCGCGAGGCGTCGTGCCAGGGCTGACGCCCTTGTCGCCGCTCGACCGAGTGGTACCCCGGGCGGGCGGTCCCGGCGGGCCCTCGACGGTGACCGGGCCGGCCTGCCGGTACCCCGACTCGGGCAGTGGGCTGGCACCGATCACCACGAGTGTGACGCCGCTGATCGCGAGGACGGCGATCAACACGTCGATCGCCAACCGGCGCCAGCGCACCGCCATCGCCGATCAGTCCCACTTGGCCGACGGCCACATGCGGACGAGAACTAACGCGATCGCGGCGAACAGCAGCACAATCCCGGCACCGAGCATGAGGGGATCGCGCATGCCGGGCCCGCTGCCGCCGCCGGTGCGAGGTGCTCCGGTGGGAGTTGGGCCGGTGCCAGGTTGGGCTGTCCCGTTCTCGGCGGCACCCGACGCGGCGCTGCCGCCTGCGGCGGCCCCGCTCGGCCCCGCCGATCGCTGGCCGCCCGCGCCCGCGCCGGCTGAGCCGCCCGCGCCAGCTGAGCCGCCTGCGCTGCCTGCGCTGCCTGGGCTGCCTGGGCTGCCTGGGCTGCCTGGGCTGCCTGGGCTGCCTGGGCTGCCCGAGCCGGCGTGCGGCGAGGGTGGGATGCCGGCCTGGGACGATCGTCCGGGCGCCGCTGCGCCGGTCGAGGCGAAGGTCGTCGAAGGCGAGGTGGGGTGGACGCCCGGGGAGCTCGAGGTGGAGGCACCCGGATGCGGGGCGCCGCTCTGGTCACCGGCGCCCTTGGCGATGTAGTACGCCAGAAGCAGCAGCATCAGGAGCAGCACGATGGCCCCGGCGGCGGCTGCTACCCGGCTGCGGGTGGAGGCACGCCGGGCGTGGGCGGGGGCGGGGGTCAGCGGCCGGGACATCCACTCATCTCTCCGTTACAGGGTACGGCGGCTGCGTCATGGCCGCGCTTTACCGATCCCCCCGCATGCCACGGGCCATAACGGTCGCACACTTCGGAGGCGGCGCGCGAACCGCAAGACCACCTCCTAGGCAAGCCGCCGGGAAGACCACGCGGAGTCATCGACAGGAATTAGTTAAGGTAATTGACAGTTAGGACGGCCTGATCCAGGCTCGTAGGTGCTCTGGCGCACCGGCGATGACCCCCGCTCAGACAACGTTGCTTAGTGCGCGAGCGGCCGCCGCTTCCTCACCCCTTCTGGAGCGCCTCCATGAGGATCAGAGTCCGCCATGTCCTCGCCGCGGCCGGCGTCGCCGCCGTGGCAGCCGCCGCAACCATCGTCCTCACCACGAACGCCACCGCAGCCATCACCTCAAGCACGCTGGTCAACCCGGTGTCCAACAAGTGCCTCGACGTGACCGGTGGCAGCAACGCCAACGGTACGCAGGTAGAGATCTGGACCTGTCACAGCGGCGCCAACCAGCTGTGGACCTCGACCTCGGCCGGCGAGCTGCGGGTCACCATCAGCGGCGTCACCAAGTGCCTCGACGCCAGCGGCGCGAGCACCGCCAACGGCACGAGGATCATCATCTGGACCTGCAACGGCGGGACCAACCAGAAATGGAACCTCAACTCCAACAGCACGATCACCGGCGTGCAGTCCGGCAAGTGCCTGGACATCTTCAACAACGGCACCGCCAACGGGACCATCGTCGAGCTGTGGACCTGCAAGACCGCGGGCAACAACAACCAGCGCTGGGTGCCCGGCGGTGGCGGTACCACCCCACCGCCGGTGGGCAAGATGGCTGCGCCGTACCTGTACGAGGGCTGGGGTGACCCCCCGTCGGTGTCGACGGTGATGTCGGCGACCGGGATCAAGCAGTTCACGATGGCGTTCATGCTCTCCGGCGGCGGCTGCACGCCGGCGTGGGACGGCAGCCGGCCGTTGACCGGCGGGGTGGACCAGCAGACGATCAACGCGATCCGGTCCGGCGGTGGTGACGTGGAGATCTCCTTCGGCGGTTGGTCGGGCAACAAGCTCGGCCCGAACTGCAGCAGCGCCAGCGCGCTGGCCGGGGCGTACCAGCAGGTCATCAATGCGTACGGGCTGAAGTTCATCGACATCGACATCGAGAACATCGACGAGTTCGAGAACGAGGCGGTGCAGGACCGGATCCTGGGCGCTCTGAAGATCGTCAAGCAGAACAACCCGGGGATCAAGACGATCATCACGTTCGGCACCAGCACCACCGGCCCGACATTCTGGGGTACCCGGCTGGTCAACCAGGCCGCGGCGCTGGGCGCCAACATCGACGTGTTCACCATCATGCCGTTCGACTTCGGCGGTGGCGCGGACATGTTCGGCAACACGGTCAACGCGACCAACGGGCTGCGCAATGTGCTCAAGAGCGCGTTCGGCTGGTCGGACGCCACGGCATACGCCCACATCGGCATCTCCGGGATGAACGGCCTGTCCGACCAGCAGGAGCTGACGTCGCCGTCCATCTGGACGCAGATCCGGGACTGGGCCAACGCGAACCACATCGCCCGGCTGGCGTTCTGGTCGGTCAACCGGGACCGGCCGTGCCCCGGCGGCGGCGTGGTGTCCAACTGCTCGGGCATCAGCCAGAACAACTGGCAGTTCACTCAGATCACCGCCGGGTTCACCGGCTGATCGCGCAAGCGACGCAGGGGACGCCGGCAACCCGCCGGCGTCTCCTGCCGTACTTGAGGGGTTGCGTCGTCGGGCGGTGCGGTAAATACTTACTGCATGCCTGACAGCCGGTCAGCCTTGCTCGTCGCCGCGGCGGAGGAGTTCGCCCGGCGTGGCCTGCAGGGCACCCGGGTCCAGGCGATCGTCAAGCGTGCCGGCGTGAACGAGCGCATGATCTACCACCATTTCGGCAACAAGGAGGGCCTCTACCGGGCGGTACTGGAGCCGAGCGGTTCAGTGTCGGCGAGGCATGGGTGCCGTACCTGGAAAAGAGCGCCGTGATGGAGCCGTACGACGGTATGCGGTCGGTGCTCGCGGCATTCTTCGACATCATGACGGCTCGGCCGCGGTTGGTGGCCCTGCTCGCCCACGAGTGGTTGGACGGCGCGGGGGCCAACTCGATGCCGACCGCTGACCAGTTGCCCGCAGCGCTGCGCGAGCTGTACGAGCGCGGCCAGCGCGAGGGAGTGTTTCCGGCCGACCGGCCGTTCGAGATCGCTTATGGCATCTGCATGGGGGCACTGGTGGGGCTGACCGTCTTCCTGCCCCGGTTCGCGGAGTCCGTGGATCTGGGCCATGACCCTGCCACGCTCCGGGACCACGTCGTGGGGCAGCTGATGGACGGTCTGACCGGTTCTGGTCCGGCGCGGTCCTAAACCCGTTGATCGATTTCTGTACCTCCGAAGCTGCGCACCTTGCGCAGTAAACATTTACCGACGCCGGCTGGATCAAGGAGAGGCGCCATGACCACAACCGACCTGACCGCCGGACCTTCGGCCGACCGGCTCACCCCCGACCTGCTCAAGCTCGCCGCAGTCGTGACGCTCGGCGCGATCATGGTGTCGCTGGACGCGACGATGACCAACGTCGCACTCAACACGTTCCTGCGCGACTTCCACGCGCCGCTGACCATCATCCAGTGGGTTGGCACCGGCTACCTGCTGTCGATGGCCACGGTGATCCCCCTCACCGGCTGGGCGGCGCAGCGGTTCGGGGCCAGAACGGTGTGGATGTGCTGTCTCGGGGCGTTCCTCGCCGGTTCGCTGCTGTGCGGCATGGCCTGGTCCGCCGGCAGCCTGATCGCGTTTCGAGTGGTGCAAGGCATCGGCGGAGGCATGATCCTGCCGCTGGGTCAGGCAGTCATCGCCCAGGCCGCCGGCCCCAACCGTCTCGGACGGGTCATGGCCGCCGTCGGCATCCCTAGCGCACTCGGACCGGTGCTCGGCCCGGTCCTGGGTGGCCTGTTGGTGACAGACGCGAGCTGGCGTTGGATCTTCTACATCAACGTACCGGTCTGCCTCACGGCACTGGCACTGTCCTGGCGCATCATGCCGACCGCCAAGGCCCCCGGCCGCTCCGCGCTGGACGTCATCGGCTTGCTCCTGCTCTCACCCGCCTTCGCCACGATCGTCTACGGCCTGGCCGAAGCCGGCCGCGTCGGCCGCTTCGACCACGGCGCAACGCTTCTGGCACTGAGCGTGGGAGTGGGGCTGCTGGTGGCGTTCGTGGTTCACGCACTGCGTGCCAGCGCCGAGCCGATCATCGACCTGCGCCTGTTCCGGATCCGCAGCTTCGCGACCTCCCAAGCTGTAGTCTTCCTCGCCGGCACGGTGCTGTTCGGGGCGATGGGTGCGCTCCCGCTGTACTACCAGCAGGCCCGCGGATACACCGCCTTGCACACCGGCCTGCTGCTCGTGCCGATGGGCTTGGGCATGGGCGTGTCGCTGATGGCCGCCGGACGGCTCGCCGATCGCCTGCCCCCGCGGCCGATCGCCCTGGTCGGGCTGGCGCTGTCCGGCGGGGCCAGCCTCGTCTACACCCAGCTCGGCGCGCACACCAGCCAGCTGCTGATCGCTGCCACGTTGGTCGCCAGCGGCGCCGGCATCGGCGCGGTCCTGGTCCCGGTCATGGCCGCCTCGGTACGGGGCCTGAACAGCCACGCCATACCCCGGGCCACCACCGCGAGCCGGATCTTCCTGCAGCTCGGCGGCTCGCTGGGCGCCGCGGTCGTCCTCATCGTCCTTTCCCGACAGATCGCGGGGCGGGTCACCCCGACCGGTCGCCCGAGCAGCGCAGACCTGGCCGCCGCGTTCGGCCACACCTTCTGGTGGGTCCTGGCGTTCGCGGCACTCGCCGCGGTGCCGGCCTTGCTCCTGCCCGGCTCGAAGGAGTGACTTGGCCGGTTCCGCCGCCGCACGTACGATCCACTGTGGACTGTGCTGGCTGGCTCCGTCGGGGAGGCGGTCATGACCGAACCGAACCGTTCGGATCAGGCGATGGGCGGCTGATGGAGGCCGAAGCGCACGCCCTGGTCGTCTCGGCAGAAGGCGAACCTGCCGAAGCCCGGTTCTTCCGGGCCGGGATCGTCGGCCTGGCCACCGAGCTTGCGAACGGCAACAACGGCAGCGTGGATGTCAGGAGCTGAGAAGAAGAGCCCGGCCACGAACGACGACAGCCGTCGCCCGCTGTCGTGCCCGGCTGCATCGACCACGAGCAGCGGGTCACCGAAGCCGACAACGAGTACCACCCGCGGCACAGCGAGCTCACGCCGACAGACCGGTCGCAACGACCGCTCCGAGTACCCGCAGTAGCCCTCAACCATGCCACCCAAACCCAACCCGGGAGCGGCATTGGTCATCTCCCACCGCGCCGCTGGCGACTCACCCCGCACAACACGCAGATCACGGTGCACAACAGCAGTATCGTCGTCCAACAGCTACCCGCCTGAGGGGCAGGCGGCTATCCCTGGGTGCCGCCGTCACACCGACCGCCACCGGCGCACACAACAGATGGCGCCCGGGCGGCGTGTATAGGTGGAGACACCGATGTTCCGGGGAGGCGCGATGACCTTCGAGGAGTACGCGGCATGGCGCCTGCCGGCGCTGGTGCGGTATGCCGCGGTGCTCACCGGGGATCGGGACCTGGCCCAGGACATCGTGCAGGAGGTGCTGGCCCGCGCCCACGCGCGGTGGCGGAAGATCTCCGGGCTTGAGGTGCCGGATCTGTACGTACGCCGGATGATCACCAACGAGTTCGTGTCGTGGCGGCGCCGGTGGACCCGGTTGGTGCCGGTCGGCCAGGTAGCCGAAGACCGCCAGCCGGCGGGCGTGGCCGATCAGGCGGACGCCGCGACCGTGCACGCCGAGCGGGACGCGCTGCTCGCGGAGCTGGCTCGGCTGCCGCGCCGGCAGCAGGCCGTGCTCGTGCTGCGGTTCTACGAAGGGCTGTCCGACACCGAGATCGCCGAGGTGCTCGGTTGCCGCCCGGGTACCGTTCGCGGCTATGCCTCGCGGGCGCTGGCGGCGCTGCGAGTCGAGTTGGGCCCGGCCGGGAGCCACCGTTCAGAGCCGGCCGTCGTGGGGGAGGACGCCTGATGCGTACCGAGGCAGACCTGCGCGCCGCGCTCGCGACGCGCGAAGACCTGGCACCCGATCCGCACCTGCTGCTTCCGGGCGTGCGGCAGCTCGTCATGAGGCGTCGGCGGCGGCGGAGCGCCGGCGCCGTCGTCGCCGCCACCGCCGCCGTTGCCGTGGTGGCCGCGCTGCCGGTGGTGGTACGCGGCTCGTCGGCTGGCCCGGGCGGGCAGTCGGCGCCCAGCGAGTCCCCGCCGGTGTCGGTCACGCCAGCTCTGGGTGCGCCGCGACCGCCGTTCAGTTTCACGATCCGCCAGAGCGCGGTCGCCGGCTTCCTGATCCATCCGATCGCCGTCAACGCGGACCTGCAGATCGCCCATATCCTCCAGGCCGACCAACCGCAGCACCGAGCCTCGTTGTACGTGTACCGGCCGGGAACCAACGTTCGGGCCGGGTGGGACGTCAGCCTCGAGCCTGTGCCGGTACTGGTCAACGGCGCGCCGGCCTGGTACTCCGCCAGCGATGGCAGGAGCGCCATTCGCTGGGAGTACGCTCCCGGCGGCTGGGCTGTGATCCTGACCGAAGCCGGACCGGCGATCGGCAGGCAGACGTTGGTCAGCCTCGCGGAGGGTGTGCGGTACGCGGCACCGTACCAGGCGAAGGTGCCGTACCGGCTCGGTTACCTGCCGGCTGGCCTCGCGCCGTTCCACGTCGTGCAGGACACCCATGACCCGGCGCAGCCCCGGTCGGCCGTGCAGTTCGAGACGGCCGAGACCGCGCCGCACCCGCGCATCCTGGATATCACCATCATCGATGGATCGCCGAGCGCTCGGCCCGGCTGGCGGCCCAACACCACGGTCGCCGGCCGCCCGACCCAGTGCACCGATCTCATCGACGGCCGGCGCTGTTCGGTGGACTTCAGCGACCTCACCGTCGATGTCGGCAGTGGAACCCTGGAGCACACCGAGCTCGACCGCATGGTCACCACCATGACCTTCGCCACCTGGCACGACCCCGCAACGTGGTACGACGTCAGCGCGGCGATCCCTGGCCCATAGGCTCGTCGTCACCGAGCAGCAAGGGGTGGCGCGAGACCAGCTCCATGAGCTCGTCCCACGGGTAGATCGAGCGCATCCACCGGATCTTCGGATCGATGCGCCCGCTGACCGGGTCGCGCCGGGTGTAGTGCAGCAGCTGGCCGTTGCGCGCGTTGTAGGAGGGGTCGCGGTCCTTGAGCTTCTGCGACAGCGCGAACCGTTCTGCCCGCTCGACCTGGTTGAGCACGCCGAACTCGCCCCAGTCGCGTTCCCGCCACCGGACGTCGATCACCCACTCGCCACCCAGGGCCAAGGTGGCGGCCGTCTCGACGGTCCGTACGTGTGGCGAGACGTAGTACAGGTCGAAGGTGCCCAACCCGTTGCGCCGCAGCCAGTCCCCGGCGGCGCGGGCCTGCGCTCGCCCGGTCGGCGACAGCCGCATCTCGCTGTCGTGCCGGTCGAAGAACCCGTCCGGGGCGGCGGCCTGCGGATCCCGCTTGAACCGCTTCTGCACGATGTTCGCTTCGGACTGGCCATGCCGGACCAGGACGAGATCCTCGGGCATCACCGGTCAATCATGGCGGGCTCCAGCAACCAGTGCCGGGCCACCACCCAACCGAGAAACCGGCGCCCGACATTACTGCGGCCGGCACCGGCCAAGGCAGATTATTCGGTGAGCCTCGTAGCGATCAGCTTCGCCGCCCGGTCGGTCATCAGGATCGTGTAGTGGTTGGTCCCCTCGACCAGCTCGGCGCGCAGCGCCGGAGCCCGTGCGACCCAAAGGTCCACAATGGACTGTGGCAGCAGGCCCGGCTCCTCACCGAACATCCCGCGCGGGGCGTACAGCAGGACGGTCGGGACCGCCAGCGTGAGCAGGTCGTCGCCGAAGGACGCCGCGTTCACGAGCAGGTCGCGCCCGTCGGCGTACACCGCCTCGCCGTTGACCCGGGAACGGATCGCGCCAGGCTCGCCGGTGGCGTCGTAGCGCACGTACTCGGCCACGTCGTCGTTCCAGTCGCCGGCCAGCGCCGGATGGGCCTTGAAGAGGTCCAGGTACGCCTCAACGTCAGGGAACGACTGCCGCAGCCGTGCGAGGGCCGGGCCAAGGGTCAGCTCCAGCAGCTGGTCGGGATCGGCTCCGGCGGGTACCGGAAGCGGCAAGCCGCCGTCGATGAGCACGAGCCGGGTGAACAGCTCGGGCCGGAGCACCGCCGCCCGCAGCGCGGCATAGGCGCCCATCGACTGTCCACTGAGGACGAGCGGGCTTCCGAGGTGCTCGGCCGCCGCGACGATGTCGGCGGCGTGGGCGCTCATGCCGTACGGGCCGGGCATGCCGGCGCTACCGCCCCGGCCCCGTAGGTCGAGCGCGACCAGGCTCCACCGTGCCGGCAGGTGCCGGGCGACCGCGCGGAATGACATGGCCGACGCGGTGATTCCGTGCGCGGCGAGGACGATGCGCGGTCCATCGCCGAACCGCAGGGCGCGAAGTAAACCGCCGTTCACTGGGATGTCGAGGGGCTGCATGGTCAGGATCACCCTTTCTCGGAGCGTGATGTCGCCGGCGGTGAAGGCGCCGCGCTGGACGCCGCGGCGCAGCACCCGCAGCGCCAGGTCCCGCGGCTGCTCGCGCAGCACGAGCGACGGCGCGGCCTGCTCCGGGGTCAGGGCGTGCAGCTCCTGGTTGGCGACCAGGGCGAGCAGCGGGAAGTCGGTGTGCGCCAGGACCTGGGCGCGCACCAGCGCTGCCAGCTGGTCGGCCGGCTCGGGGCCGGCATCCACCAGCGCCTGCTGCATCCGTTGGTGCAGCTCCTCGTGCCCGATCTGCACGAGCGCGGCCAGGATCTGGGCCTTCGACGGGTAATGGGCGTACAGCGTGGCGGAGTTGATCCCGAGGTCGGCGGCCATGTCGCGGATCGAGGTGCCCAGCAGGCGCATAGTAACGGCTCGCTGCTGCTTCGGCCAATCGATCGATTGGAGCATGCTGAAGGGAGGCGCCGCATGCTGCACCGCCGCTCCAGTCACCGGCCGAGTCCGGGCGCAAGGCGCTCGAGGAGATGGGCAGCCGGGCCCGGCCGGCCGCCATCATCTTTACCGGTCGGTGGACGGCCGCTCACTCATCGAGCAGTACATGATCGACGGGGCGGGTCAGGTCTACCCCGGCGGCCGCTCGTGCAGGCTGTACGGCGACCCGTCGGGCCCGGATGGGACCGGCATCACCTGGGACTTCTTCCTCGCGCACCCGAAGCCGTGACCGGTCAGTGGTGTTCCACAAGCATCCAGAACACCGGCATACCGCCGGCGGGCGCATGGTGGTCCAGGACGATCTCAAGCTCGCCCTCGGCCGGGTGGGGTACCGCGGCCGGGACGCCGACACCGGCAGCCGCCTGACAGGTCGCCAAGGCCGACGTGTACGGAAAGATGGCGAGGCCGGTGACGGTGGCGTGGCTGTGGGCCGGCAGGCACTTGCACCACGCCGCAGCGGCGGAACCGGGCCGGTCCCCGGACGTCGAGGGCGAGGATGCCGTACGTGTCGGTCGCCGTTGCGCTGTTGGCGACGACTCCGACGCCACCCGCGGTATCGGCCGATCCCAGCACGCCGAAGCCCACGTTGGTGGTGCCGACGACGCCGTTGCCGTTGGGCCCGTGGCCGGTGATGCCGTTGCCCTCGGTTGACGTGCCGACGATGCCGTTGCCCCAGGCGACGGTGGCCTCGATGGCCCCAACGTGGCTTCCGGAGCTGCCCATCGTGTTGTTGACCACGAGGGTGGTACCCGAGAACTTGGCCGTCAACGTCGTCGTGGCGTCGACTGCGTCATTGACCGCACCCTGTACGACCGGATCTCCCGCGCTCATTGCGTCTCCTCGGTTCGCCGACCGTCTCTGCCGAACAGTCCTGCCGAACAGTCTCGGTGCGCGACCGCCTCAAGCGCGGGCACGAAGCCGCCACTGCCGTGACGGATTCCAGGTAGCCGGCCAGGTCGGGTTGGAGATGGTGGAATGTTCACACGCGGCGGTTATCCAGTCCGAGGTTACGCAGGACCCGGGCGTCGGGCCGGTCCGTAGGTGCGCAGGCGGTCGAGGTAGCGTCCGTAGTCCTCGGTGAGGTTGGTGAGCTCCTCGGGATCGATGCGCGCCCCAGTCGGTCCACCAGGACGCTGCCCGCTACCGGAACCGCCACCGCGCTCCTTCCGCCGCCGCATCCGCGACCCATCCGGCTACCATGCTGCGATGGGCCGGCAAACCGCTCGGGTACGGGTGGCCGCCCCACTCCGCTTCCTGCTGCCCGCCCAACACCGCCACGGCGAGGTGATGGTACCGGTGGACGCGGCGTCCAGCCTGAGCCACCTTGTCGAGTCACTGGGCGTGCCACGCACCGAGGTTGGCGAGCTGCGCGTCAACGGGCGAACGGTCTTGCCGGCCGCCCGGCCCGGTGACGGCGACCTGGTGGAGGTGCTGCCGGTACCACGGCCGCAGCGGATCGACGATCCCCGCTTCGTCCTCGACGTCCACCTCGGCACGCTCGCCCGCCGGATGCGCCTGCTCGGCCTCGACGTCGCGTACCGCAACGACGCCGAGGACGCCGAGCTGGTCGCGCAAGCGGCCCGCGAAGGCCGGGTCGTCCTCACCCAGGACCGCGGCCTGCTGCGACGCCGCGCGTTGACCGCCGGAGCGTACGTGCGCGGCAGCGACCCCGACGAGCAGCTGCTCGACGTGCTGGACCGGTTCGACCCACCGCTTGCGCCGTGGACCCGGTGCCTGGCGTGCAACGGCATGCTTGAACCCGTTGCCAAGCAACAGGTGCGGCACATGCTCGAAGACGGCACGCTCCGCTCGTACCACCGGTTCTTCCGCTGCCGGGCGTGCGGGCGACCGTACTGGCGCGGAGCCCACGCGGGGCGGCTGAATGCCATCGTCGCGAACGCTCTGCGCGGGCGGGAGGGAGGGTGACGGCCCGTTGCCGGACTGGTTCATCGACCGGGTCTGGTCCGACTTCGACGGCGACACCAGGCGGGCCATCCTGCGGCTCTACTGCTCGTCGCCCAGTGATGTGCTGGCCCGCGCCGGCGAGCGGCTCGGCGACCTGCGATGCCCGGCGCTGGTTGTCTGGCCCACCGCCGACCCGTACGTCGGCGCGGAGTGGGGACCGCGCTACGCCGACGCCTTCGGAGGGGACGTCCAGCTCGAGATGATCGAGCGGGCCGGCCACTGGATGTGGCTCGACCGTCCTGACCTGATCGACAAGGTGGCCGCGTTCCTCGCGGCCGTACCCTGACCCGACACCGGCTCGGCGGCTTCACCGCGCGGCCAGCAGCCCCCGGACGTAGGCCGCCTGGCCGACGTGCTGGAGGTCGTCGTCGGCGACGCTGACCAGCCGTACGCCGAGGGTGACCGGCGGGTCCCACCGCAGGTCGACGATCTGGTCGAGATCCTTGGGCGTCAGCTCATGCAGCAGGTCCCGCGTCCGGGCGGCGACGGCGTCGTAGTAGTCGATGAGCACCTGGAAGCTCTCCGGCCGGACGGTGGCGACCTGCTCGGCCGAGTGGCCATAGCCGGAGTTGGACGGGTCGGCGTCGAGCCCGAACCGGCGGGCCCAGTCGCCGGACACCCAGACCTGGTCCTGGTCGACAATCTCGGCGACGTGGTCGTCCTGCACCCGGGTCAGATGCCAGACGAGCCAGCCCACCGAGTTCGCACCCGGCGCCGGTGACCATAGCAACTGCTCAGGGCTGAGGCCCTCGACCGCGGACCGGACCAGCTCGGGAAGCCGATCGAATGCCTCGATCAGGAGGTCGTTGACGTTCATGGCCCTCCATCATGCTCCGGCCGGCCGCTCGCGGCTCGTTGCAGCGCCAGCGGTGGCGACCAGCTCGACCTCGAAGCCATCGGGGTCTTCGAGGTAGGCGGCGTAATGGTCGTTGCCGCCGGCGTGGGGATGGCGGTCGGCGAACATGAGCGTCCAGCCGTGCTCGGCTGCCTGCGCGGTGAGCGCGTCGACCAGCTCCGTGCTCTCGACGTGGAAGGCGAGGTGGTTGAGCCCGGGCCTGCGCCGGTCGTGCTCGGCGGCCGCAAGGTCTGGTGACTGTTCAACGACGATGTACGTGGCGCCGAGCCGCCAGCTGCGGCCGGCCGGCCAGGTCTGAAAGACCGTATAGCCCAGCCGTTGCAGCAGCCACCCCCAGCTGGCGATGGCGCGTTCCAGATCGGGTACCCACAGCTCGACGTGGTGCAGCGTTCCGGTTGCCGGCTCGTTCATGATGCCGTGGAACGTACTCCTTGGAGCGGCCCGCGACGGCCACCGGCCCCGGGCACCGTCGGCCGGGCGAAAGGGACCCAGCTGACATAGATCGTTTTTTAGATCACATGTGGACGGAGAGTCCAACATTTTTAAACACGTATTGACAAAGTCGACAGGCGTGTATGCGATACAGAGGTTTCCGGCGAGTTGCGACCGGGCGCTGGTATGGGAGACGGACGTCATGGCTGCTCCGAGTCGTCGCATCCGGTCAGCGTGCGGCGGAGCGATAACCCTGGCCCATAGGAGGACCAGATGCGTCCACGGTTGAGGCAACGATTGGCGGTGCTGGCGGCCCTGGTCGTCGGCGTCGCGGGAAGCGTGGTCACGGGCTTGTTGACCGCCGGGCCCGCCGCCGCCACCGACAACGGCCTGTCCATCAGGCCCGCGATGGGATGGAGCAGCTGGAGCTTCGTCCGCAGATGGCCGGACGAGGCGAAGATCAAAGCGCAGGCCAGCGCGATGGTCAGCAGCGGTCTGGCCAGCCATGGCTACGTCTACATCAACCTCGACGACTTCTGGCAGCTGTGCGACGGCAACGGTTTCGTGGTCGACGGCTTCGGCCGCTGGGTGGTCGACCCGGCCAAGTTCCCCAACGGGATCAAGGCACTGGCCGACTACGTCCACGGTCTCGGCTTGAAGTTCGGGTTCTACGTCACCCCCGGCATTCCAAAGAACGCGGTGCTGCGGAACACGCCGATCGAAGGTACGCCGTACCACGCCGCGGACATCGCCAACACCTCCACGTTGGAGAAGAACTACAACTGCCACAACATGTACTTCATCGACTACAGCAAGCCGGGAGCCCAGGAGTACGTGGACTCGTGGGCGAGGCAGTTCGCGTCGTGGGGCGTCGACTACCTCAAGATCGACGGCGTCGGCAGCTCGGACATCCCCGATGTTCAAGCCTGGGCCACCGCGCTGCGTAAGACCGGGCGCCAGATCAACTACGCCCTGTCGAACAACCTCGCGATCGCCGACGCCGCCACCTGGCGCAAGCTCGCCAACAGCTGGCGCACCCAGGGCGACGTCGAGTGCTACTGCGGTCCAGGACCCAACGGCAGCGGGTACCCGCTGACCGACTGGTCGCACATCAGCAGCCGGTTCGGCTCGGCGGCGAGCTGGCAGCAGTGGGGCGGCCCGTCAGGCTGGAACGACCTGGACTCCCTGCAGATCGGCAACGGCGACCAGATCGGCCTCAACGCCGACCAGCGTCGAACCGTCATGACGCTATGGGCGATGGCCGCGTCGCCGCTGCTGCTCGGCAGCGACCTGACCAACCTGACCTCCGTAGACCTGGCGATCCTGACCAACGACCGCCTGATCGCCGTCAACCAGGACGGCTACACCTCTCAGCGCATCGTCAACAGCGGCGTCAACCAGGTCTGGCGCAAGCGGGAGGACAATGGTGACTTCATCGTCGCCCTGTACAACACCGACACGTCAGGGTCCTCGACGGTCAGCGTCAACTGGTCGCAGGTTGGGTTCACCGGCAGCGCCACCGTGACCGACCTGTGGTCCGGTGCGAGCCTCGGTACCATCAGCAACTCCTACAGCGCCACGCTGCGACCCGGCGAGCCCCGGCTGATCCGGGCCCGGCCGACGTCCGGCAGGATCGTCCGGTACCAGGCGGAGAACGCCACGATCACGCCCGGCACGGTGGACAACAACCACGTCGGCTTCACCGGTACCGGCTTCGCCAACCCGGACAACGTCGCGGGCAGCTTTGTCGAATGGGCGGTGAACGCCGAGTCGGCCGGCAGCCAGTCCCTGCGGATCCGCTACGCCAACGGCACCACCACCAACCGGCCGATGGACATCTCCGTCAACGGCACGGTCGTCGCCACCAACGTCGCCTTCAACGGCACCAGTAGCTGGGACACCTGGGCCACGTCGACCGTGACGGCCAACCTCAATGCCGGTAGCAACACGGTCCGCGCGACGGCGACCACCGCGACCGGCGGACCGAACGTCGACTACCTGGAGGTGGCGCCACCGGCGCCGGCGAGCACTACGGTCGAGGCCGAGTCCGGAACGCTCAGCGGCGCGGCCCGCCTGGCCAGCTGCTCAGCCTGCTCCGGTGGCCAGAAGGTCGGCTTCATCGGGAACGGCTCGACCAACCACGTCACGCTTTCCGTTACCGCCGCCACGTCCGGCACCAGGCAGATGACCATCGCCGGCCTGGTAAACGGCACCCGCACCTTCTTCGTCAGCGTCAACGGCGGCGCCGGGATCCAGGTGCCGATGACCGGGACCAGCTTTGCCACGCCGATCACCACATCGATCAACGTGACACTGAACGCCGGTACCAACACCATCAGGTTCTACAACGACACGGCGTACGCGCCCGACCTCGACAAGATCGACATCTGACGAGCACCGCACGGCCACTGTCCGCCGACCCGTAGCACGAGCCCGGGGCGGCGGACAGCGGCCCGGCTAGGCGCGGTCAGTCCTGCGCGAACGATCCTGTGACGATCTCGCCTGCTGGCTCGTAGGTACCCATCACGACTCCAGTGGTGGAGACCTTGCTGTCGACGAGCCTCAGCGCGGCAGGGATGGTGCCTTCCGAGAACAGGCGTTTGCCCGACCCGAGGACGAGGGGGAAGACCCACAGCCGGTACTGGTCGACAAGGTTGTGGCGCAGCAGCGTCTGGATCAGGTTCCCGCTGCCGTGCACCTGCAGCTCTGGTCCGTCCTCCTTCTTGAGCGCCGAGATGCCTTCGGCCGCGTCTCCCTCGATCAGGACCGAGCGGCTCCACTCCAGCGTCGGATGGCTCCGCGACGCCACGTACTTGGTGGCCTCGTTCAACGGCTTGGCGCCGGCCTCCTCTGGGGCGTGCGGCCAATATGCGGCGAAGATGTCGTAGGTCCTGCGTCCGAGAACGAGCGCGAACGCCTTGCTCATCGCCTCGGTCATGACCTGACCCATCAGCTCGTCCCAGTAGTTCACCGACCAGCCACCATGCGCGAAGCCGCTCTCCGGGTCCTCTTCAGGTCCGCCTGGGGCCTGCATCACCCCGTCGAGGGTCAAGAAGGTGCTCACGATCAGCTTTCTCATCTCTTGTGTCCTCTCAGTCGAGTCCTCAGCGAAAATGCGCAGCTACCGCAAGGCGCCGGCGAGCACGGCGTCGACCTGACCCAGAGCCAGGCGCATGCCTTCTTCCCCGCCCATGGCCAGCACACGCTCGAGCTGCTTGAGGTTGGCGAACTTCGTGACCATCGTCATACGCGAACCAGCCCCCAGCCACTCGATCGTGACGACGGTATGGGTCGGCTCGATGGAAGCCAGGGGTTCGCCGTCTTCGCCGGCGAAGCCGTCATCGAACTCCAGCCGGTTCGGCGCTTCGATCGCGGTTATCGTCCACCAGCCGCGGGACTTCCGACCATCGGGGCCGGTCATGTGGTAGCGGGACCGGCCACCGACCACGAAGTCGTGCTGCTCGAAGGTGGCCGGCCACGTAGGCGGCCCCCACCACCGCTCCAGCTGGCGTGGATCTTGCCATACCTGCCACACGCGCTCGACGCTGGCATCGAACTCGGCGACAAACGTGAGCGTCAGCGCCTGGTCGTCCTTGTGCGAGCTGACCACGGCCATGGGTTTGTTACCTTTCTCAGTCTTCGGCCAGGATCTGTTCAATGCCTCTGGCGCGGTCCAGCCAGAGCTGCTCGTAGGCATCGAGCAGGCGGGCCGCCTTCCGAAGCGCCGTCACGTTTCCGTGCACCACCTGCTCCCTTCCGCGTCGTTGTTTGGTAACGAGCGCAGCCCGTTCCAGGACCGCCACGTGCTTCTGCACCGCTGCGAAGCTCATCGGGAAGTGCTGTGCGAGAGCCGATACCGACTGCTCGTTGCGGATCACCCGGGCCATGATGTCGCGACGCGTGGCGTCCGCCAGGGCGTGGAAGATGCGGTCGGCGTCCGCCTCGCCCAACTCACCTACAACCATGTGGTTGTAGGTTAGTGTTGCCAACCTTCGAACGCAACTGACTGTTCGGCGATGACCGGCGGGCCCTGCGATCGTGTACGCATGCGGCTCATCGCGGTGACCGGCGCTTCGCCCGGCATCGGCAAGTCGGCGCTGTGCACCGCACTGACCCGTTGGTTGGCACAGGCAGGGTTATCGGTGGACCAGTTCGAAGAGGACCACGTGCTCAGCCGTCCGGCGTTCGCGACCGTGGCTGTCGACTTCACCGTCACCGGCGCCGTCAGCCCGACCGTCCTGATCGACGCGACGGTGCGCTACCTGGCCGATGCCGAGGCGGCCGGGGTCGAGGTGGTCGTCATGGACTCGCTCGTTCCCTACGTGCCGTCGTTACTGGCGTTCGGCCACAGCGAGCAGAACATCGCCGAGATCCTGGACGAGCTGGCCGCCCGCATCGCCACGATCCCGACCTTGGCCGTGTTCCTCGACGGAGACGCCGCCACCGGGCTGCGCCGGGCCGCCGCGCGCGAAGGGCCCGAGTGGCTGCGCTGGTACGCCGCGAAGCTGGCGCGCTACGGGCTGGTCGGCCATGATGCGGACCTTGCTTCGTTGTCTGACTACCTGGCCCGGGAACGGGACACGACCCTGCACATCCTGCGGCGGCAACCCTGGGACCTCATCGTCGTGGACCACGCCGACAAGGTCCCGCCCGACGACGTCTTCCACACCGTTGTCACCGCCGTCATGGCGTTCCTACCCAAGCCCCCGACGGACTTCCGGCGACCAACGTGAGCGTTTCCACCACCCGCCAAGTTGCCCCGGCTCGGCACCCGGTACGGGCCGCCATCGGCGCGGTCACCACGACGGTCGTGTCCGTCATGCCGGTGTTCCTCGTCGGCGGGCTGGCCGTGCAGATCTCCAAGGACCTGCGGCTGACTGCGGCGAGCCTGGGCCTGGCAATGTCGGTCTACTTCGGCGTGAGCGCGGTCGGCTCGTTGCCGGTCGGCGGGCTCGTCGAACGGTTCGGGCCGGCGCGTGCCGGGCGGGTCGCGGTGGTGCTCTCCGGCGCGTCCATGCTCGCGATCGCCTTCGGCGCCCGCTCGTTACCGGCCCTGGTGCTGCTGCTGGCCGCCGCCGCGACGGCCAACTCGCTCGGCCAGCTCTCCTCGAACGCCTCGCTGGCCCATGCGGTACCGGCGCGCTGGCAGGGCTTCACGTTCGGCGCCAAACAGTCGGCGATCCCGCTGTCGACGCTGCTGGCCGGGGCGGCCGTGCCGACCGTCGCGCTGACCCTCGGCTGGCGCTGGGCGTTCGCCATCGGCGCGGGGCTGGCGGTCGCGGCGCTGCTGCTGGTACCTGCCGATCGGCCGGACCGCCATGCGGCGCAGGAGCGCCGGCGGGCAGCGGTGGGTACGAACCTGGCGCTGCTCGGGCTGGCGGCGGCGCTGGCGTCCGGGACGGCGAGCGCGCTGAGCGCGTTTCTGGTCGACGCCGCGGTGGCGCGCGGTCGCAGCGAGGCCGCCGCCGGGCTGCTGCTGACCCTGGGCAGCGGTCTGTGTGTCAGCTGCCGCCTGATCGCGGGCTGGTGCGCCGACCGCCTCCAGCGCGGTCACCTCGGGCTGGTCGCCGGCTCGCTCGCCGCCGCCGCGATCGGCGTGGGCCTGCTCGCGGTTGACGCACCGGGCGCGCTGCTTCCCGGCGTCCTGCTCGGTGTCGGGCTCGGCTGGTGCTGGCCCGGGCTGCTGGCGACGGCGGTGGTCCGGTTGCGGCCACTCACGCCGGCCGCCGCGACCTCGGTCACCCAGACCGGGGTGTACGCCGGCGGCAGCGTCGGCCCGCTCGGCTTCGGCCTGCTCGCCGGCCACAGCGGGTACTCGCTCGCGTGGACGGTGGCCAGCATGTCCGCGGCGGCCGCCTGCGGCCTGGTCGTGCTCAGCGCCGTGCTGGTCCGGCGGAAGGCGGACGTCGGCCGCCAGCGGACGTAGCGCAGCGGAGTGCGCGGTCAAGCGGCCGGAACCGGGAGGCATTGAGGCCGCCAGCGGACGTAGCGCAGCGGAGTGCGCGGTCAAGTGGCCGGAACCGGGAGGCATTGAGGCCGCCAGCGGACGTAGCGCAGCGGAGTGCGCGGTCAAGTGGCCGGAACCGGGAGGCATTGAGCCCGCCGGGGTGCTGCCAGCGCGCTGCCAGGCGGGCGTCAGCGGGCCGTGACCGCCGTGCCAGCCGGGTCGTTCACGGTGGTCACACCGACGAACGACGGGAGCAAGCATGACTCACGCGATCTGGGCCGAGGGGCTGGTCAGGCGGTTCGGCGAGACCACCGCGCTGGCCGGCGTCGACCTGGCCGTGCGTACCGGTACCGTGCTGGGCCTGCTCGGCCCGAACGGCGCCGGCAAGACCACCGCCGTGCGCGTGCTCGCCACGCTGTTGCGGCCGGACGCCGGCCGGGCCACCGTGGGCGGGTACGACGTGCTGCGCGAGGCGCACCAGGTACGCCGGCTCATCGGCCTCACCGGTCAGTACGCCTCGGTGGACGAGAACCTCACCGGAGCCGAGAACCTCATCCTCATCGGCCGCCTGCTCGGTCTGTCACGGGGGCAGGCCAGGCGGCGGGCGCGCGAGCTGCTCGTCGAGTTCCGGCTCGACGACGCGGCCGACCGCGCGGCAAAGACGTACTCCGGGGGCATGCGCCGGCGGCTGGACCTCGCTGCGAGCCTGGTCGGTCGGCCTCGGGTGCTGTTCCTGGACGAGCCGACCACGGGCCTTGACCCGCGCAGCCGTACCGAGCTGTGGATGACCATCCGTGGCCTGGTCGCGGACGGGGTCAGCGTGCTGCTCACCACGCAGTACCTCGACGAGGCCGACCAGCTCGCCGACGAGATCGCGGTGGTCGACCACGGTCTGGTCATCGCTACCGGCACGCCCGACGAGCTCAAGGCCAAGACCGGGGCGCAGACCCTCGCGGTACGCCCGGCCGAGCCGGCCGACCTGATGACGGTGGTCGCCGTCGTCACCGAGCTGGCTGGTGTGGCGCCGGCGGTCGACAACCACCTGGTGACCGCTCCGGTCACCGACCCCGCGTTGGTGCCGGCCGTGGTGCGCCGGCTGGACGACGCGGGCGTACGCCTGGCCGAGCTTGCCCTGCGCGGGGCCAGCCTCGACGAGGTCTTCCTCAAGCTGACCGGCCACCGGGCGGTCGAACCGACGCAGTCCGAGCCGCAGCGGCTCGAGACGCAGCTGGAAAGGAGCGCGGCATGACCGCACAAGCGCAAGCGATCCCGGCATCGGCGGCGTGGGTCGGCCCGCTGACCGGGCTGCGGCAGACCTTCACGCTCGCCTGGCGCAGCCTGGTGCAGATCCGGCACAACCCGATGGAGCTCATCGATCTCAGCATCCAGCCGCTGATGTTCGTGCTGCTGTTCACCTATGTGTTCGGCGGTGCGCTGGCCGGCTCGCCCGGGGCGTACCTGACGTTCGCGCTGTCCGGGATCATCGTGCAAAACGCGCTCTTCGCCACGATGACCACCGGCTTCGGGCTCAACTTCGACCTGACCCAGGGCGTGTTCGATCGGCTGCGGTCGCTGCCGATCGCGCGGTCGGCTCCGCTGGCGGGGCGGATCCTCGCCGACACCGTCAAGCAGGCCTGGTCGATGGCGCTGCTGTTGGGCACCGGAGCGGTCCTCGGGTTCCGGCTGGGGAACGGGCCACTGGGCATGCTCGGCGCGTTCGCGCTGCTGCTGGTGTTCACGCTGGCGTTCTCGTGGGTGGCGGTGCTGGTCGGCGTACTCGTGGACGTGCCGGACAAGGTGCAGGTCTTCGGGTTCGTTGTGATCTTCCCATTGACGTTCACCAGCAACGCCTTCGTGCGTGCGGACACGATGCCCGGCTGGATGCAGGCGTGGGTGAAGGTGAACCCGGTGACCGCCCTTGCCGACGCGCTGCGCGGCATGCTCGTCGGCGGGCCGGTCGCCAGCCCGGCGGGCAAGGCGCTGCTCTGGGCGGCCCTGTTCGCGGCGGCTTTCGCACCGCTGGCGGTACGGGCGTTCAAGCGTCGGGTGTGAGGCCGGCGAGCGCTCGTACGCCGTCGGCCGTCGTGGCGCGGCCGCGCTCGTACGCACCGGTGAACGCCGGCTCGCCGAGCGCGGCCCGCGCGGCCGCCGTGACCCGTGGTGCGTCGAGCTGTGCGTCGTCCGGGCCACCGCGGATGCCGTCAACCGCGCCGAGCAGCCGGGCGGCCTGCTCCAGGTCGCCCTCCGCCAGTGCCAGGTCGGCGACGCCGACGAGCACCTGCGCCACGACCGGCATGTCGGTCGAGGCCAGCGCGCGGTCCAGCGCCTCGGCGTGGTGCCGGCGCGCCGCGGCCAGATCACCGGTCGCGGTGGCGAGGCAGCCGAACGAGCCGGCGATCAGCGCGAACATCTGCGGCGCGGCATTGAGCCCCCACGTCAGGCCGGCCACCCGCTCCAGCCGGTTCCGCGCCTGGGTGAGGTCGCCGGAGACCCGGGCCAGCTCACTCATCGTGTGCTCCACCCGGGCGACGGCCTCGGGCAGCCCGACCCGCTGGGCCCGGCGCAACGCGTCGGCCAGGACCGCCCAGGCCCGGTCGCGCTCGCCGAGCAGCCAGAGCTCGAGCCCGAGCCGGCCCTGCACCTCAGGTCCGTCCTCGGCGCTGCCCACCTCGGCGAGGAGGGCCACCGCCTCCTCCAGGTACGCCAGCGCGCCTGTGTGGTCGCCGCGCCTGGACGTGAGGTCGGCGAGCGCGGCGAGGGAGGCCGAGATGCCCCACCGCTCCCCGAGGACCCGGAACCCCTCCAGCCCGGCTCGCAGGTTGACCTCCGCGCTGGCCGTCGCTCCGCCCAGGTTGATCTCCGCCTGGGCATACATGAACCGGGCCACCGAGCGCACCCACGGGTCCGCGTCGTCGAAGCGCTCCGCCAGCGAGCTCATGGCGTCCGCGGAGCCCCACTGTTCGACGAGTGTCGACATCGGCCCGAGCAGTCGCAGCAGCGGGTAGCGCGCATGGGCCTCGGTGTCGGCGTGGGCGGTCAGCTCGACCGCGCGGCGGAACCAGTCGAGCTGCTGCTCGAAGTCGCGGCGGCCGCCGAGCCCGTTCACCGCACCGGCGACGTAGGCCATCGCCCGTAACACATCCGGCACCTCGCCCGGCATGGTCATCGCCTCGGCCGCGAGATCGGTGCCCTCGACCCGGTGGCCACGCAGCCACCAGTACCAGGCGAGCGCGCCGATCATCCGCAGCGCGGTCTCGGTATCGCCCGCGGCGATGGCTCCGCGTACGGCGTCGTGCAGGTTGTCGTGCTCCGGGTCCAGGCGAGCCAACCAGGCCAGCTGCTCCCCGGTGCGCAGGTGCGGTTCGGCGGTCTCGGTCAGCTCGAGGAAGAAGGCCGCGTGCGCCCGGCGGACCCGCTCGGCCTCGCCGGCGGCGGCGAGCTGCTCGCGGGCGTACGCCCGGATGGTCTCCAGCATCCGGTACCGGCCGTCGTCGGCGGTCACCAGCAGCGACTTGTCCACCAGCGCGGTCGCCAGGTCGAGCACCTCGTCGGGCTGGACCGGGTCTCCCGCACATACCCGTTCGGCGGCTTCGAGCGTGGCGCCGCCAGAGAACACGGACAGCCGCCGCAGCAGCGCGCGCTCTGCCGCGCCGAGCAGCTCCCAGCTCCAGTCCACGACCGCGCGCAGCGTCTGGTGCCGCGGCAGGGCGGTGCGGCTGCCGCGGGTGAGCAGCCGGAACCGGTCGTCGAGCCGGCCCGCGACCTGCTCGGGCGCCATGGCCGACAGCCGGGCAGCGGCCAGCTCGATGGCCAGCGGGATGCCGTCCAGCGCGCGGCAGATGCGTACCACGGCGTCCACTGTGGACCGATCAACGGCGAAGCCGGGGCGGACGGCCGCGGCCCGGTCGGCGAACAGCCGCACCGCAGCGTACCCGGCCGCCGCCTCGGCGTCCACATCGGACGGTGGCAGCGCCAGCGGCTCGACCGGCCACTGCGCCTCGCCGGTCATGCCCAGCGGCTCCCGGCTGGTGGCCAGGACGCGCACCGCCGGGCACTCGCCGAGCAGGCGGTCCACCAGGCCGGCGACCGCAGCTACCAGATGTTCACAGTTGTCGATAACCAGCAGCAGGTCCTTGCCGGCGAGCATGGCGACGAGACGGTCGACCGGGTCGGCGCGGTCGACCTCCGGTACCCGCTCGCGGGGCAGCACCGCGTGCTCAAGCACGCCCAGCGCGGCGAACACCGCGCGCGGCACCTCCGCCGGATCGCTCACCGGGGCGAGCTCGACCAGCCACACGCCGTCGGGCATCCCGGCTACGAGCGTGCGGGCGGACTCCACGGCCAGGCGCGTCTTGCCGGCGCCGCCTGGCCCGGTGAGCGTGATGAGCCGGTACTCACCGACGAGCTTCCCGACGCGGGTCAGGTCCTCGTCCCGCCCGACGAAGCTGGTGAGGCCGGCGCGGAGGTTGGTCCGCGGCGGCTCGTCCGGGGCCACGGGTCGGGCGCGCTCCTCGCGCAGCACCGACACGTGCAACGCGGCGAGCTCGGCGGACGGGTCGGTGCCGAGGCGCTCGGCGAGCACGTCGCGCAGGCGTTCGTACGCGGCGAGCGCCTCGGCCCGCCGCCCGGCCGCACACAGCGCGCGCATGAGCAGGCCGACCAGGCGTTCCCGCAGCGGATGTTCGGCGACGAGGGCCTCAAGCTGCGCGACGAGCTCGACCTGCGCCCGGCCGAGCCGTAGCTCGGCGTCGATGCAATCCTCGATGGCGCCCAGCCGCAGCTCGTTCAGGCGGGCGCGGACCGCGTGGGCGAACTCGGCCTCGCCGGCGTCGGCGAGCGCCGGCCCGTGCCAGAGCCCGGCGGCCTCGGCGAGCATGGCCGCCGCGCCCGCGGGGTCGTCGGCCAGGGCCCGCCGGCCCTGCGTCGCCAGGCGCTCGAAGCGCAGCACGTCGACCGCGTCCGGCTCGACCGCCAGGCGGTACCCCGTCGGGTGCGACTCGACGACGACGCCGGGCAGGGCGCGCCGGAGCCGGGACACCAGCGTCTGCAGGGCGTTCGCGGCGTGAGCCGGCGGATCGTCGCCCCACAGCCCGTCCACGATGCGGTCGGTGCCGACCACGCGACCGGCGTCCAGCGCGAGGAGGATCAGCAGCGTACGCAGGCGGGCGCCGGCCACCTCGAGCCGCTGGCCGTCCGCCCGCACCTCCAGCGGGCCTAGCAACCCGATCCGCACACTGCGCACAGGCCGATTGTGCCTTGTCCAGGCGCGAGGCCTCGGAAGTCATCGCGACCGCGTCCAGGCGACGGCGGTCAAGCTCAGTCCGGTAGCCGACATCGACTTGTGCCAAAGAACACCATTGAGCTTGATGCGATCATCCAGTGAGATAGCAGCAGCGGCGTCCGCTCCGGGGGCGGCACCACCTGTGGGCGCCGGGTCGATGCTCCAAGGAGTGGGGATTGTCCTGGAGGGGGAGATCCGTGCGGCTGGCCGCCCGGCACGGCAAGCTGGTGCGCACGGCGGTGGGCGGGCTGGCGACGGCGGCAGTCGTCGCCGCTTTGGTGCTCGTCGGCATCCGCGGCGGCTATCCGGCCGCGCAACCCCGGCTGCTGTCCGGCTCGGCGTGGCTGACCTCGTCGCAGGTGGGTCAGGTGACCCTGCTGGACGGGTCGTCCGCCGAGGTGGCGGCACAGGTGCAGGTCGCCGCGCGCGGCGAGCGGCTCGACGTGGTACAGCGCGGGGCTGACGCCTATGTGGTCAACCGGTCCGCCGGGTCGATCCGGCGGGTGGACGGCGCCACCTTCACGCCGAGCCCACCGGCCACGCCGATCCCCGACGCCCGGGGCGGCCTCCAGGCATTCGCCGGGGAAGAGACGCTGTACGCCCTAGACACCCAGCGCGGCGTCCTGGTCAGCGCCGACGCCCGCACCATGACCAACCGCGGGCCGCCGGTGTCGCTGGCCGCCCAGGTCAGCCCGCAGGCCGTGGCGCTGGACGACGCCGGGCGGCTATGGGTGTTGGACACCGCCACCGGCGACCTCATCTGGATCGATGGTGGCCGGCGCCACGCCCGGCGCAACGCGGTCGACTCCGGCGGGGTCACGCTCGTGCTCGTCGGCGGCGCACCGGTCGTCGTCGACCCGCAACGCGAGACCGCGACCGTGCTCGACACCGGTTCGGGGGCGCCGCGCCGCGCGATCGGGCTTGACCTGCAACCCGGCGAACGGGTCCAGGTCAGCGGCTCGGCGCACGCCGACCGGCTGTACGTCGTGGCGTCGCGCGGCATCCTGGCCACCTGCGACCTGAGCGCGACCGAATGCGACAGGGTGATCCCGCTCGGGTCCCCCGGTGCCGACCTCGGCATCCCGGTCGAGACCGGTGGTCGGGTCTTCGTCCCGGACTACAGCACCGGCCAGGTCTGGATCGTCGACCTGGCCGAGGCACGGGTCATCGCGCGTCCCAAGATCCTGTCCCCGGCGACCCGCTTCCAGCTGCTGACCCGCGACGGCGTGGTGTTTTTCAACGACCCGGACAGCGAACACGCCGGCGTGATCCGCCTTGACGGTGGCGTGCAACCCATCGCCAAGTACGACCCCAAGAACCCCGAGAAGGGACTGAGCCACCCGGGGCCGGGCGGCCCGCCGCCGCCGGCTGACCCGACGACGCCGGCCGACCCGGAGCCGCCGGCGAACCCGGCCGAGCCGGCTCGCGCCGCGGTCGGCGTACGGATCGTGCTTTCCAAGCCGAGGGCGGTGGTCGGGGAGGACATCACGCTGAAGGCGGTCGCCACGACCGGGACCGGCCTGACCCATGCCCGGTGGAACTTTGGCGACGGGCGGTCCGCGGAGGGGCTGCTCGCCACCCATCAATGGGCGGCCGCCGGGACGTACCAGGTCAGCGTCAGCGCCACGTTCGCCGACGGTCAGCGCGGCGCGGCATCGGTCCACATCACGGTCACCGCCACGGCACCGCCGACCGGTCGGTTGACCGTCACGGTGGCCGGCGGCGGTACCGTGACCAGCCAGCCAGCCGGCATCTCCTGCCCGCCGGCCTGTTCGGCCGCCTTCGCCACGGTCGACCGGGTGACGCTGGTGGCCGCCGCAGCGGCCGGGTCGAACTTTACCGGCTGGTCCGGCGCCTGCACCGGGCCGGACGTCACCTGCCGCCTCACCGTCGCCGTCACCGGCGCACAGGTGAGCGCGAGCTTCACCGCCAAACCGCGGTTGACCGTCAGCGCCAGTGCCGGCGGCACGGTCACCGGTGGCGGCATCGCCTGCCCGCCAACATGCCGCGTCGTGGTCGACCCCGGCCAGTCGGTCACGCTGACCGCCACGCCGAAGCAGTACTACACGTTCGGCGCATGGGGCGGCGCATGTTCCGGTACCGCCCTGACCTGCACCGTGGTGGTCAACGCCAACCAGACGGTCTCCGCCACGTTCCGCGACACCGCCGCGCCCGAGGACTGTGTCTCCCACGACCCAACCAGGCTTGAGATCCGCCAGGTCGGGCCGCAGGCGTTCCAGCTCGTCGACAGCGGTACCCACCTGATGGCGACGCTGGTGAGCATGCAGGACGCCCAGAACGCGTTGTCTGTCGCGCGCGGCTACACCCAGCACTGCTTCGTGGGTCGCGGCACCAGGTGGATCATGGAGTACTGGAAGGGCGGCACCGGCCGCGCCGGCCCGGTCTCCCCGGAGGACTGCATCGCTTACAACCCGGGCAACCTGACGATCGTGGAGGTCAATGACTCCCTCGGTCGCTGGTGGTCGCTCCGCGACGGGAGCATGTGGATGGAGGCGTTCACCAGCCTGGACCGGGCGGTGCGTGGTCTGCGGGTCGCCCAGCGGTACACCAGGCAGTGCTTTATCGGGCGTCCGGACGCGGAGCTCGAGTACTGGCGCTGAGCATCATGACGGCGCGTTGCGGCGGGAGTGTGTCACGATCTGGCCATGGCGCTGATCGAGGTCGTGCGGGGCGACATCACGCAGGAGCAGGTGGATGCGATCGTCACGGCCGCCAACGAGTCGCTGCTCGGCGGTGGGGGAGTGGACGGCGCGATCCATCGAGCGGCCGGGCCTCGTCTGGCGGAGGCCGGCGGCGCCATCGGTCCGTGTGCACCGGGTAATGCGATGGCCACGCCGGCGTTCAACCTTGACCCGCCGGTCCGGCACGTCATCCACACGGTCGGCCCGATCTGGGAAGGGGGCGGCTACGGCGAAGCCGACATCCTCGCCTCGTGCTACCGGCGCAGCTTGGAGGTCGCGGATGAGCTGCAGGCGCGCAGCGTCGCCTTTCCCGCCATCGCGACCGGCGTCTACGGGTACCCGCCGGACCAGGCGGCGCGGATCGCGGTGACCACGATCAGGTCGACGCCCACGAACGTCGAGCGGATCCGCCTCGTGGCGTTCGACCGCGCGACGCGCGATCTTCTCCAAGCCGCTCTGGATGAGGCGACCTGACGGTCAGTGCCCCTGCTCGACCCAGAAGGTGCCGACCCGCCAGCCGATCTCCGTCTCGCCTCCGGTCGGCCAGTCGCTCGACAGCCGGCGCCGGCCCTCGCCGAGCGAGCCGAGGTACCTCAGGTCCACCTGCTCGCCCTGCTCGAGCACTGTCGCGGCCTCCGCAGGGGTGACCGGAACGACATCGCTGTACTGGGCGTCGTCGCCGCCTTCCCAGTCGACAAACTCCGTGAAGATCGAGACGAACACCTGCCCGCACCTGCGGCAGTGCCGCAGCGACACCAGAAAGTGAGGGTCGTCGACGATGCGCCGTTGCGGCTCCAGGCCGCCGTTCCGGTGGTAGGTCCACACGGCCTGGGCATCCTCGCCATAGCAGTAGGCGCAGCCGAAATCGGTCGTCATCGCCACCCCGCCCGGATCAGAGGCTGCTCAGGAGCTGCCGGTACGCCTGTTCCACCTGGCCGCTCTCGGTACGCACGACCTTCGCCCTCGGCCGCGAGGCGACCACCGACATCGACGTTCAGGGAAAGCGGATGCACGTCGACGTACATCTGGGCCAGCGTGGACTTGCCGCACCCTGGCGGCCCGTTGAGCACGATCAGTCGAGGCACGGCCCGAGTCTAGGAGCGCAACCGCCAACGACGGGTCACCGTGGTCCGGGAAGGCTCGGTCAGCCGGGTGCCACGGATAGCGTGGCGAGCACGTCGTCGGCGACGCGGCCGAGCCGTTCCCGCTGCGGGAAGCTGCCGACCGGCACGCGGGCGATCTCCTGGGCCGTCTCGTAGTCGATGATGGACACGGCGTTGGCGTTGCTAAGGGAGACCGCGCAGTGCCGTCCGTCCACAGTGGTCGTCGACCAGTACGGCAGGCTTCCGACCGGGTAGTGCACGATGCCGGTCGTGGTCAGCATGGGGCGGGCCACGATGGCGGCGTAGTCATCGATCGTTCCGACATCGCACAACGCACGCCCGTCGCCGGACATCGCCATGCCATGGTGGGCGGAGTTGTTGGGGTAGCTGTCCGGGCTCAGCGCCGCGCCGGCCGGGCTGAACGGCATGGTCACGGTCCGCGTGATCCGGCCGGCCACCAGGTCGTACTCGACAAAGCCGTTGAGGTACGACAGCTGCGCGTACATCACGGTCTCATCCGGCGTGATGACGGCCGGGCGGATGCCGTAGGTGAGCTGGTAGGTGCGCAGCACCCGGAACGTGCGAGCGTCGATGACGGTCAGCTGTCGTTTGCCCTTCAGGAAGTTCAGGGCCTTCGGCAGTGCGGTGACACCGATGCTGGAGTTGTAGACGCGGGCGCCGTCGGCCGAGTAGTCGTTGGCGTGCGGGTACGTTCCGGTCGGCGCCTCGGCGACCAGCTGACCGGTACCGGTGTCGAGCACCTGCACCTTCTGCGCCGTCGTTGCGGAGACGACCAACCGCGTGCCGTCCGGTGAGAGGGCGGCGTGGTCGGCCTTGACGCCGTCGAGCTTGAACCGCCACAGCATCTGCCGGGTACCGATGTCGAACGCGGCGACGTCGTCGAGGTTGCCGCGGGAGACGTAGAGCCGCCGACCGTCGGGCGAGAGGTACAGGTCGTCGGCGAACCGGTCGCCACCCTCCTGCTGCCGGACCACCTCGTACGCCGCCCGCTCGATCGGGTTCATCGACGACAGTCGCTCCTGCAGGTCCGGGACCACGTTGAACGAGCCGAGGTTGGCGAACGTGTGCCCGTCGAGGAAGCTCACCGTCCCGGCGGCGCTGTTGCCGACGAGGAGGACATCACGCAGCGCGCTGGCGGTGCCGGCTGCGTCCGCGGTGCCGGCTGCGCCGGCGGTGAGCAGGCACAGGGTTGCTCCGACCGCGCTGAGGATGGACCGGCCACGTCGCATGGTGGCCAGTCTCGCCAGAGCGAGCGCCGACCGGAACGCCCGGTCGAGCCAAGGAAAGGCCGGTCATTTGTCATCGGTTGACAACCGGCGAGCCCGGTCGGCCCGTAACGCGATCTCCAGCTCGAACCGGGTCCGCGGGTCGCGCAGCGCCGGGCCGAAGAGGCGGTCGAGCTGGCGCAGCCGGTACCGCACGGTCTGCGGGTGTACGTGCAGCTGGGCGGCCACCTCGGTCGCGTTCTTGTCCAGCTGTAGCCACGCCAGCAGCGTGCCGGTGAGCAGGTCGCGCTGGCTGGCGCGTAGGCCGTCGAGGGGAGCCAGCCGCCGCGCGGCCAGCAACGTCAGCAGATGCTGGTCGCGGAACACCGCCAGGGTCGCCAGGTGGTCCTCGCACCAGATGAGCTCGTCGCCGGGCAGGATGCCGCGCCCGGCCAGCGCCAGGGCATCCCGCGCCCACCGTAGCGACTTGACCGCGTCGGCGGTTGCCACGGCCGGTCCCACCGCCGCCCGCAACCCGGCGAGCGCCGTCGCGAGCGACCTGGTGCGCGGCTGGGGATCCGGGACGAGGAGGCAGGGCTCGGCCCGGTCGACGCTGACCAGGATGTCGGGCGCGAGGACCGGCGGGGTGGGCTCGGCCGAGCAGCCGTCGATGGCGACCGCCGCCAGCCGGCGCGGCAGGCGCCAGCGGGCCGTCTCGGCAGCGGCCGCGACCGCCGCCGCCGACGCCGGTGGGTCGGCGAGGAGCAGCTCGAGCAGCCGTCGCCGGCGCCGGTCCAGCTCGCCGGCGACGGCCGCCTGGGCTTGCGCGTACCCTGCGGCGCAGGCATCGGCGACCTGGTCCAGGAAGCTGAAGATGGTCTCCGCCAAGGCGCCAAGGGTGTGCAAGGGCGCGCCCTCGGCCGCGGCGAAGTCGACCAGCCAGCGCCAGCCGACCCGGGTGCACAGGCGCAGTGCGGCGTGCACGCTGTCCAGGCTGCGCCCCTCGTGCATCTCCCCGGCGCCGATCGCGTGGAACAGCTCGCGCCAGCCCTCTTCCGTACGGTCCGGGTGCTCCAGCAGGCCGACGAGATGGCGCAGGACCTCCTCCACGGCCCGGCGAACGGTCCGCGCGTACGTCGGGTCCAGAGGCCTGGCGTACTCCGGAATCTGCGCCTGCACCTCTTTGATCATCTCGGCGGCGACCGTGTCGAGCCGGGCCTGGATCCGTTCGGCGACCCGATGCCGGATCGCGTCGGTCGGCCGGGCCAGGTTGGTCGTGTCGACCACGCTCATGACGCGCCTCACCAGATCGATGTACGGAGATCATTGTCATTTCCGAACAACACAACCGCAACGGCTGGGCCTGAGCAAGGATGGAGCCATGACCATCAGCTTCTGGTTCGACCCGACCTGTCCGTTCACCTGGCGGACCTCCCGCTGGGTGCGGGACGTGGCCGCCCGCCGCGGCGAGGACGTGCGGTGGCGGTTCCTGAGCCTGGCGATTCTCAACGAGGGCAAAGAGATTCCTGAGCAGTACCGCAGATACCATGCCTGGTCGCAGGCCGCGCTCCGGGTGCTCGCCGCTGCCGACACCCGGTACGGTCAGCAGGCCGTCGACAGCCTGTACACCGCGGTCGGCCGGCGGGTGCACGAGGACGGTGAGGAGCGCGGCGACGAGGTCATCCGCGCCGCGGTGGCGGAGGCGGGGCTGCCCGCTGAGCTGGCCGAGGCGGCCGGCGACACCGGGTACGACGCGATGATCCGCACCAGCCACGACGAGTCGCAGGCGCGGGTGGGTACCGAGTCGGGCAGCCCGGTGGTTGCGATCAACGACGGTCCGGGCTTCTTCGGACCGGTGGTTGTTCCTGTCCCGAAGGGCGACGACGCCGACCGGCTCTTCGAGGCGTTGCGGCTGCTGTCCACTGTGGACCAGTTCAGCGAGCTCAAGCGAGCCCGGAACCCACTGTGACCGGTGGGCCAGCGGACTCGGCGTGGCCGGTCGCCGCCCACCATTCGCGCAGCAGCCCGGGAGTGGACAGTACGGCCAGGGCCGTGTGCTCGGCGGCGACCTCGACAACGGCCGGCGGGAGGAGCCGCGTGATCGGCAGCACCTCGGTTCCGGACACCGCGTACAACCCGCTCACCTGAAGCTCGGCCGGTGAGCGCCAGCCCGATGACGGAGGTATCACGGCGAACAGCTCGACCTTCTCGACCGGGCGTGGTACCTGCGTGAGCCGGGCCAGGAACACCGCGATCCATAGGATGCCGCCGGTGGGGTGTTCGCGCGGTCGCTCGGCGATGAGGGCGGCTGCCCCTTCGGGTACCGGGTGCCGGCGGGCCTCCGCCGTGAGATGCCTTGGCGGCGGGGTGAGGAGCGGCCCGAGCTCGCAGCCGGTCTCCTCGCGGAGCTCGCGCAGCATCGCCGTCCGGAACGTCTCACCCGGCTCGACCTTGCCGCCGATGCCGCTCAGGACCAGCCGCGTCCGCTCGACCCGGGCCGCGAAGAGGAACCCCGTGTCGCGCCACCGCGCGACACATGAGGCGCCGAGCCAGTCACCGTCAGCGCGCAGCCGCTCCTCTACCGTCGCCGCCTTGTCAGGACCCGGTTGACTCATCGGGGGCGCTCGCGGTGTAGGCGGCCGTCGTACGGTCGGCCGCAGCCCGCGCGGTGGCCTCGTCGACACCGGCTGCGACGTTCGCCTCGCACCATCGCTGGCTGCTGAGCGATACGAACCGCTTGCCTTCGTCGGACGCCGCCCACGCCGCGCCCTCCTTCAGGTCCACGGCCCGTCCGGACGACAGATGCATGGCCAGGCCCGTGAGGCCCATGTCCCAGCCGACCCCGACGGCGCCGGGACCGAACTGCGCCCACTTGTCGTCGACGTGAGCCGTGTGTTCGAGCTCGAAACGGGTCCCGCCGCCGGGCTCAGGCGACAGCCGGACCTCGATCCAGCTGACCTCCCCGCCGTACTCCCAGGTGGCGGCGAAGCTCTTTGGCGGGTCGCAGCGCTCGATCGTGCCGCCCGCGTTGCCCTCGAGCTGGTAGCGGCCGTGCAGGCGCAGGTCACCCGAGATGGGCAGGAACCACCGGGGAATACGCTCGGGATTGGTGCACGCGTCCCAGACGTCGTCGATGGTCGCGTCGTAGACCTGGCTGATGGTCACCGTGCGGGCTTCGCCTGCTTCGAGCACTCGCGTGCCGACCGTCCGCCGTACCGCATTGATCTGCTCGGTTACGTCGATCATGATGTTCTCCGGTCTGGTTTAGGGTGGGAATCGCGCAGGCGGCGCTCTCGTTTGCCCCGGGCGAGCTCGGTCGCCAGCGCCTCCAGGTGCGGCGTCCAGAAACGCCGGAACCGGTCGAGCCACGCGTCGACATCGCGCAACGGTTCGGCGTTCACTGTGTACAGGCGTCGAGCCCCCTCGGCCCGTACCGTCGCGAAGCCGCTGTCGCGCAGCACCTTGAGATGCTGCGACACGGCCGGCTGGGAGATTCCGAACTCCCGCTGGATGACCGCACACGTCGCGCCGGAGGTCATCTCCCCGTCAGCGAGCAGCTCAAGAATCCTGCGACGCACCGGGTCGCCGAGCACGTCGAAGGCCTGCACGATGGCGAGAATACCAGTTCTCACTTATATAAGCTAGAACCTAATCTAATCCCTGGTGGCCTGCGGAGCATCGCTGTGGTCGAGCGATGGAGGTGGCTGGTGTGGAGTCCGGATCGCAGAGCTGGGTGGTGCTGTGGGGAACCCTGACATTGATCAATGCTGAACTCGAGCGCGCTACGCCCCGGCTACCCTCTGGGCCATGGCGGCAGGGATAGCTGATCTGCGCCCGGAAGGACGACGAGCTGGTACTCGCGGGAGGAGAAGGAGGCGGTCGCCGCCATCGCCCGTTCGCACCGGGGCTTCGCCGCGACCGAGTGGCGCCGGAACAAGCTGTCCGAGCGCTGGATCTTGTTTCCCCGGACCTCGGTAACCCATCGGTTGGACCCGGTCGAGGCGCGGCGACGCCGGCTTGCCGCGCTGGCGGGCCAGGACGCGCTGGCCGCGGCGGACCGCGGTCTCTTGCTGGTCGGGCTGTTCCAGCTGGCCGCGCAGGGCCGCGCCGTGCTGTACGAGACCGCCGACTGGCTGGTCGCCCTCGGGCGGCCGGTGGCCGAGGGGCCGGCCGAGACGGCCGCCCGGCTCGCCGTCGAACGGGCGGTACCGGGCCTACTGTCCCGCTGGGACGTGGAGTCCGAGGGCGGCCGCTTCACTCTCGCCGCGCTGGCGGCCGCGTGTCCCGGGATATCCCAGCCGGTCCGGTCCGAGGTACGGGCGCTGCGGGACAGGTACTCCGGCACGCGCTGGGGCCGGGCCGCCAACCTGGCGCTGGCGCTGCTGGCCGGCGACGACGGCGAGATCTTGGCCGGGACGGCGCGTCTGCGGGAGGCGTATGACGCCGACTACCCGACCTCGCCGGGCAGCCCGTACGCGCCGGTGGAGTCCCGTGCGCTGTGGTTCCTGAACCGGATGTTCGGCTAGCGTCACCCGTGGATACCGGATGCCTGGCGCCGACAGATCCATCGAGCGGGGGAGATGCGATGAGCGATCTCGCAATCCGGTTGCGGCCGCTGGTCGAGGACGACCTGGCCATGTTCCGCCGGTTCGCTACGGAGCCGGGCCTGATCGGTCTTGACTGGGCCGGTTTTCGTGACGCCCAGGCGCCGGCGCGGCGGTTCGCGACCGACGGTTACCTCGGGGCGGAGGACGGGCGGCTCATGGTCGAGGTCGAGCAGGAGCGCGCCGCCGCCGGGTTCGTGAGCTGGCGGGCGGGTTTGTACGGCGGCGTGGCGAAGCACTGGGAGATCGGGATCGCGTTGCTGCCGGAGTGGCGCGGGCGCGGTATCGGCTGGCGCGCGCAGGCGATGCTCTGCGACTACCTGTTCTGCCACACGCCGGCTCAGCGCATCCAGGCCGGTACGCATCCGGAGAACGTCGCGGAGCAGAAGGCGTTGACGAAGGCCGGCTTCACGCTGGAGGGCGTCGTGCGGGCGTGCGAGTTCCGGGCCGGCCAGTGGCGGGACGGGTGGCTCTACAGCCGGCTGCGCGACGACCCCTCGCCGCTATGACCCGGCCACCCCACCGGACGCGCGGTGGGGTGGCCGTACGCCCAGCGGGTCAGACCTTAAACGTCGGGGTGATGATGGCTCGGGCCAGCGTGTGGAATGCGAGGTTGAAGCTGGCGTAGGCCGCCGACGAGTCCGGCGTCAGCTCGAGGGCGTCCACGTCGACGGCGTGTACCACGAAGTAGTACCGGTGCGGCCGGTCGCCCTCCGGCGGGTACGGGCCGCCGTAGCCGACGTCGCCGAAGTCGTTGCGGAGAGCGATCGCGTTACCGGGCAAGGGTTCCGTGCCGGCGCCGCGAGGCAGCTCGGTGACCGAGGCGGGCAGGTTCACCGCCAACCAGTGCCAGAAGCCGGATGGCGTAGGCGCGTCCGGATCGAAGCAGGTCACGGTGAAGCTGCGGGTCTCGGCCGGGAAGCCGGACCAGGAAAGCTGCGGGGACAGGTTCTGCCCGCCCACGCCGGGGTGGGCGAACATCTGCTCCACCTGCTCGCCGTCGGTCACGTCTTGGCTCGTCACGGCGAAGGAGCCGACGGCCGGCAGGAGTTCATACGGGTCAGGTGCGACGGGGCGTTCCAAGCTCATCGTCGAGTCTCCAAACGAGTCGATCGGTCCGCGCGTTGGGCGGACCAGCCAGCCGGGTCCCGGTCGATCCGGCCCGCGCTAAGCATTATTCCTCCGATCTTGGACCGTTGCCCGGCAGGGCCACTCAGGGCAGCACGACGAAGTCGACCCGCCGGTTGATGGCCATGTTGGCCTCACTCGTGTCCGGTACCTTCGGGCGGCTCTCGCCATAGCCGACGGCGGTCATCCGGTTCGCCGCGATGCCCAACGACTGCAGCATGAGGAGCACTGTCTGCGCGCGCTCCTGGCTCAGCGCCTGGTTCGCGTCAGCGGCACCGCGTGAGTCGGTGTGACCCTCGATCCGTACCCGGACATCGGGGTTGGCCGCGAGGATCGCCGCCGCGTTCGCCACGACCGCCTGGCCGCCGGCGGTCAGCGTCGCGCTGCCGCTTTCGAACGTGATCGGTGGCAGCGCGGCGAGCCGCGCCTGGACCTCCTGCGGCGGTAGCGTCGTTGGCGGTGGGGCGGCGACGACGAGCTGGTCGTCCACTGTGGACGCGCTGCCGGTTGCCCGGGTCGCGGCACGCACCGCCGCGTCTTTGGCCTCCCGCGACGCGACGGTGCCGGTCAGCGTGATCCTGCCGTCGCGCAGGTCCACCGTCGCCTGCCTGGCGTCCTTGCCGAGCGCGGCGAGCACGTCGCCAACCCCCGCCAGGCCGGCGTCGCTGACCGCGGCGTCGACGGTCAGCCGGTTGTCGACGCCACTGGACCCGAACACCGCGGTCGCCGCGGTGACGAGCGCGGTACGGGCGTCATCGCTGGGCACGGTACCGTCGAGGACCACCCGACCGCCGTCGACCACGATGTGTACGGCCGGCAGCCGTGCCGGTCCGGTGACCACCTTGACGGTGGCCACCCGTACGCCTTCCTGCCTCTGCACGATCGACCGCGCCTGTCCCGCGTCGGCCGGGGAGTGCACCAGGACGGTGCCGTCCCTGCCCACGAAGCTCACCTCAACGCCGGTCAGGCCGGCGTCCCGCAGTGCCCGGAGCGAGCGGCCGGTGAGGTCGTGCTCCATCGAGTGCCGGTTCGGGATGCTCTGCACGAGCCCGAGCACGACGAGTCCGACAGCCGCGACGATGAGGGCGGCCGCCGATCGGGTGCCTGATCGCATCAGGACCGCCCGGTGTCGCGGCCCGCGACGAGCCGCCGGGCCAGGTCGGCGAACCCCGCCTCGTCGCCGTCGGCGAGGAGGCGCGCCTGGCGGGCCCAGGTCGCCAGGCTCGGCGCGAACCGCAGCCCGGCCGCCTCGATGGCCGCCCGGAGCCGCCGCTCGTCGCTGTCGGCAAGCTGGCGGTACGTGCGGATGCCGGCCTGGTGCAGCGCCGCTGCCATCCGCGGCCCGATGCCTTCGATGCGTTCGAGGTCGTCGACTTCGAGCACCGGAACAGCGGTCTCCGCGGCCGCCGCGGAAGCCGCGGTCTCACCGACCGGCTCGGGCGCCAACTCGACCTCCGGCTCGGGCGTGAGCTCCGCCGCCGCAGGCTCGGTCGCCGCAGGCTCGGTTACGACGGGCTCGGTCGCCACAGGCTCGGTTACGACCGGCTCGGTTACGAGGGGCTCGGTCACGGCGGGCTCGGTCACGGCGGGCTCGGCCCTGGCCGCCTCGCGCACGCGGGTCCCGCGCCACGGCCGGCCCCACCACAGCCAACCGACGAGAAGGCCCAGGAGGAAGGCCAGCAGAATGACCACGAACGACTGGCCGAGGAACCACGCCACGGCAGACCTCCGGGGGAGTACGCGGATAACCGGCGGCAGCTTCGCACATTCCGGCCGCGCAAAACACTGGACGAGAGGGCACTGTCACGCGCGGTCCATCTTGGGCCGCGCGGGACCCCCGTCCGGCCGCGAGCCGACGCGCCCGGACATTGACCTGGGCCATGGCTGTCGATAACTTACGCAGCATAGGCACGTGCCGCAAAAGCGTACGATCCCGCATTGATCGACCTCCCCGCCAGGAGGAGCTGTGGTGGACCACATTGGCCGAGCCCGTTTCCGCGTACTCCTTTCTCGGGTTTCGTTCGCGCTGGCCCTGCTCGCCGCGCTGGTTGTCGCGCCGGCCCGGCTCGCCGCCGCGAACGAGGACGCGCCACCGCCGGCGGTGTGCCGCACCTGGGGCGATCTCGACGCGTGCCGATGGGCGGCCGGCATGCTGAGCCGGATGACCGTGGAGGAGAAGGTCGGCCAGCTCTTCGTCACGTACGCCTACGGCGAGACGGTCGACACCACCAACCCGTCCGACGTGGCCGCCAACCAGGCGCTGTACGGCGAGCAGGTACACAACGCCGCCGAGCTGATCCAGCGCTACCACCTGGGCGGCATGATCTACTTCAACTTCTCCAACAACGCCAACAACCCGCCGCAGATCGCCCGGCTGTCCAACGGGATCCAGCGGGTGGCCGCCGCCCAACGGGTACCGGTGCCGATGCTCATCAGCACCGACCAGGAACAGGGCCTCGTGGCGCGGGTCGGCCCGCCGGCCACCCAGTTTCCCGGCAACATGGCGCTGGGCGCCGGACGCAGCGTGCTCGACGCCATCCTGGCCGCCGGCATCACCGGCCGCGAGCTGCGCGCGATCGGGATCAACCAGGACCTCGCCCCGGTCTCCGACGTCAACGTCAACCCCGCCAACCCGGTCATCGGCGTACGGTCGTTCAGCTCCGATCCGGGCCTCACCGCCAGGCTGGCAGCCGCCCAGGTGCGCGGCTACCAGGCAGCGGATGTCTCCGCCACCGCCAAGCACTTCCCGGGCCACGGCGACACCGCCGTCGACAGCCACACCGGCATCCCGCTCATCACGCACACCCGCGCCCAGTGGGAGGAGCTGGACCGGCCACCGTTCGCCGCCGCGATAGCGGCCGGCATCGACGCGATCATGACGGCGCACATCATCGTGCCCTCCCTCGACCCGTCCGGTGACCCGGCAACGCTGTCCGCCCCGATCCTCACCGGTGTGCTCCGGCAGGAGATGCGCTACGACGGCGTGGTCATCACCGATGCACTCGACATGGCTGGGGTACGGCAGAAGTACGGCGACGACCGGGTGCCGGTGCTGGCGCTCAAGGCCGGTGTCGACCAGCTGCTCATGCCGCCCCTCTTCAAGGTGGCGTACGACGCGGTGGTGGCGGCTGTGCGCGGTGGCGAGCTGACCGAGGAGCGCATCGACCGGTCGGTGCTGCGCGTGCTGCGCATGAAGTTCCAGCGGGGCCTGGCCGGCGGCGGGTTCGTCGACGAGTCGCAGGTGCCCAACGTGGTGGGCACCCCGGCGCACTACGCCACGGCGCAGAACATCACGGACCGCACGGTGACGCTGGTCAAGAACGACGGCAACCTGCTGCCGCTCGCCGCGGGCTCGGGCAAGCGGGTCCTCGTGACCGGCTGGGGAGTCACCACCACGGCGACCGTCGGCGGCGAGCTCACCCGCCGCGGCGTACCGGCCACCGTGTTGGAGACCGGGATCTCGCCGAGCCAGGAGCGGATCGACGCCGCCGTCGCCGCCGCAGCTTCGCAGGATCTCGTACTGGTGTCCACCAACCGCGCCTGGGCCAACCCGGCGCAGCAAACGCTGGTGAAGGCGCTGCTCGCCACCGGTAAGCCGGTCGTGGTGGTGGCGATGCGCGACCCGTACGACATCGCGTACTTCCCCGACGTGAGCGCCTATGTCGCGACCTACAGCTACACCCGGGTGTCGTTGCTGGCGCTGGCCCGCGTCCTGTTCAACGAGGTCGCCCCAAGAGGCCGGCTCCCGGTCATGATCCCGGTCGCCGGCTCACCGGAGACACCGCTCTACCCGTTCGGGTACGGCCTGGGCTACCAGGGCTGACCGCACCGTATAAAACATCGGGAGTCGGGACCTTCGACTCTGTCCCAACGTGCCGCCGGGCCCTGATCGTGCTGTGATATTTCACGCATGCAGGGAGGCGCAGATGAGCGATCCAGCTCGGGCCTTGCTCGCCGTCGGTGGCCTGCTGCGGCGCGCTGAAGTGTCGCCCGACGGGCGGGCGCTCTACCAGGTCGGTGGCCGGGAGGCGGACACCTTCTATCGCGACCGGTGGTCCTACGACAAGGTGGTCCGCTCGACGCACGGGGTGAACTGCACCGGCTCGTGCTCCTGGAAGGTGTACGTCAAGGACGGCATCATCACGTGGGAGGCCCAGCAGACCGACTACCCGTCGGTGGGGCCGGACCGGCCGGAGTACGAGCCGCGCGGCTGCCCCCGCGGGGCCGCGTTCTCCTGGTACACCTACTCGCCCACGCGGGTGCGCTACCCGTACGCCCGCGGTCTGCTGGTGGAGATGTACCGGGAAGCCAAGGCGCGCCTCGGCGATCCGGTGCTGGCGTGGGCTGACATCCAGGCCGACCCGCGGCGTCGGCGGGCGTACCAGCGGGCCCGGGGTAAGGGCGGCCTGGTGCGGATCTCCTGGGACGAGGCCCTGGAGATGGTCGCGGCCGCGCACGTGCACGCGATCAAGGAGTACGGCCCCGACCGGGTGGCCGGGTTCTCCCCGATCCCGGCGATGTCGATGGTCTCGCACGCGGCCGGCGCCCGGTTCATCTCGCTCATCGGCGGCGCGATGCTGTCGTTCTACGACTGGTACGCCGACCTCCCGGTCGCCTCGCCGCAGGTGTTCGGCGACCAGACCGACGTGCCCGAGTCGGCCGACTGGTGGGACGCGTCGTACCTGATGATGTGGGGCTCGAACGTGCCGGTGACGCGGACCCCGGACGCGCACTGGATGGCCGAGGCGCGCTACCGGGGCCAGAAGGTCGTCGTGGTCGCGCCGGACTACGCCGACAACGTCAAGTTCGCCGACGAGTGGCTGGCCGCACAGCCGGGGACCGACGGCGCGCTCGCCATGGCGATGGGCCACGTGATCCTGCGGGAGTTCTTCGTCGACCGGGCCACGCCGCGGTTCGCCGACTACGTCCGCCGGTACGCTGATCTGCCGTTCCTCGTGACGTTGCGGCCCCGTGGCGACGGCACCTACGCACCGGGGAAGTTCCTCACCGCCGCCGACCTCGGGCAGACCGGCGAGCACGCCGCGTTCAAGCCCGTGGTGTGGGACGAGGCCGCCGCGGCGACCGCGGTGCCGAACGGCTCGTTGGGCTTCCGCTGGGGCGAGACCGGAGCGGGCCGGTGGAACCTGGACCTGGAGGCGATCCAGCCGGCGCTGGGCTGCCCGCTGGGCGGGGAGGCAGCGGAGGTCGCGCTGCCGCGCTTCGACCAGGCTCCGGCCGGCGTGCTTCGCCGGGGTGTTCCGATCCGCCGGGTGCGGCGGGATCAGGCGGGCGAAGAGGTGCTGGTCACAACGGTGTACGACCTGATGCTCGCCCAGTACGGGGTGGCCCGGCCGGGGCTGCCGGGGGAGTGGCCGGCGGGCTACGACGACGCGGCATCGCCGTACACCCCGGCGTGGCAGGAGCCGATCACCGGCGTTCCGGCGGCCGCCTGTGCCCGGATCGCGCGGGAGTTCGCCGACAACGCCGACCGGTCCGGCGGGCGCTCGATGATCCTCATGGGGGCGGGCACCAACCACTGGTTCCACTCCGACACCATCTACCGGGCGATGCTCGCGCTGGTCACCCTCACCGGCTGCGAGGGCGTGAACGGCGGCGGCTGGGCGCACTACGTGGGCCAGGAGAAGTGCCGGCCGGTCACCGGATGGGCGCAGCTGGCGTTCGCGCTGGACTGGTCCCGCCCGCCGCGGCAGATGGCCGGCACCGCGTACTGGTACCTGCACACCGACCAGTGGCGCTATGACACGTACGACGCGGGCGCGCTGGCCAGCCCGACCGGCGCGGGCCGGTTCGCCGGCCGGCACACCGCCGACCTGCTCGCCCAGTCCGCGCGGCTGGGCTGGATGCCGACCATGCCGGCGTTCGACCGCAACCCGCTCGACCTGGCCGACGAGGCGGTGGCGGCCAACCCGGAGGATCCCGCCCGGCATGTGGTCGACGCCCTGCGCGAAGGCAAGCTGGCGTGGGCCGGCGCCGACCCGGACGCCCCGGCGAACTGGCCCCGGGTGCTGACCGTGTGGCGGGCGAACCTGCTCGGCTCGTCGGCCAAGGGCAACGAGTACTTCCTGCGCCACCTGCTGGGCACCGACTCCTCGCTGCGGGTCGCCGAGGCGGGGCCGGAGCACCGCCCGTCGCAGGTGCGCTGGCGGGACGAGGCGCCCGAGGGCAAGCTCGACCTGCTGCTGTCGCTGGACTTCCGGATGACGTCCACGACGCTGTTCTCCGACGTGGTGCTGCCGGCCGCGACCTGGTACGAGAAGCACGACCTGTCCAGCACCGACATGCACCCGTTCGTGCACGCGTTCAACCCGGCGATCGCGCCGCCGTGGCAAACGCGTACGGACTTCGACGCGTTTCACGGGCTGGCGCGGGCCTTCTCGGCGTTGGCCGCCGGGCACCTCGGCGTGCGCCGGGACCTGGTCGCGGTGCCGCTGACCCACGACACCGCGGACGAGCTGGCCAGCCCCGGCGGTACCGTCCGCGACTGGGCGGCCGGCGAGGCCGAGCCGGTTCCCGGCGTCACCATGCCCAGGCTGGTCGTGGTCGAGCGCGACTACGGAGCGGTCGCCGAGAAGATGGCGGCCCTGGGCCCGTTGCTGGACCGGCTGGGCGCCACGACCAAGGGCGTCACCTTCGACGTCCGGCCGGAGATCGAGCAGCTGGGCCGGGTCAACGGGACCGTCCACGGTGGACTTGCCAATGGCCGGCCGGCGCTGACCCGCGACGTCCACGCGTGCGAGACGATCCTGGCGCTGTCCGGCACCACGAACGGGCGGCTCGCGGTGCAGGGCTTCGAGGCGCTGCAGCGGCGTACCGGGACCGAGCTGGTGGACCTCGCGGCCGAGGCCGAGGGGCGGCGCGTCACGTTCGCGGACACCCAGGCCCGGCCGGTGCCGGTCATCACCAGCCCGGAGTGGTCGGGCAGCGAGACGGGCGGCCGGCGCTACTCGCCGTTCACCATCAACGTGGAGCGGCTCAAGCCGTGGCACACGCTCACCGGGCGGCAGCATTTCTTCCTGGACCACGACTGGATGCACGAGCTGGGCGAGGCGCTGCCGGTCTACCGGCCACCGCTGGACATGCACCGGCTCTTCGGCGAGCCGAGGCTGGGCGCCGGCGGCGAGCTGGAGATCACGGTGCGGTACCTGACCCCGCATTCCAAGTGGTCCATCCACTCGGAGTACCAGGACAACCTGCTGATGCTCACGCTGTCGCGGGGTGGCCCCACGATCTGGATGAGCGAGCCGGACGCGGCCCGGATCGGGGTACGGGACAACGACTGGATCGAGGCGGTCAACCGAAACGGTGTCGTGGTGGCGCGGGCGGTCGTCTCGCACAAGATGCCCGAGGGGACCGTCTACATGTACCACGCGCAGGAGCGCGTGGTGGACGTGCCGCGTGCCGAGGCGTCCGGCCGCCGTGGCGGCATCCATAACTCGCTTACCCGGCTGCTGCTCAAACCGACCCATCTCATCGGCGGGTACGCGCAGCTGTCGTTCGCGTTCAACTACCTCGGCCCGACCGGCAACCAGCGCGACGAGGTCACGGTGATCCGGCGGCGGTCCCAGGAGGTGCAGTACTAGTGCGCGTCATGGCCCAGATGGCGATGGTGATGAACCTCGACAAGTGCATCGGCTGCCACACCTGCTCGGTCACCTGCAAGCAGGCGTGGACGAACCGGTCCGGGGTCGAGTACGTCTGGTTCAACAACGTCGAGACGCGGCCCGGCCAGGGCTACCCGCGTACGTACGAGGACCAGGAGCGGTGGCAGGGCGGATGGGTACGCACCCGGCGGGGCCGGCTCAAGCCCAAGGCCGGTGGGCGGATGAAGAAGCTCCTGACCATCTTCGCGAACCCGAAGCTGCCCTCGATCGCCGACTACTACGAGCCATGGACGTACGAGTACGAGCACCTGCTGACCGCGCCAGCCGGCGAGCACACTCCGGTCGCCCAGCCGAGGTCGCTCATCACCGGCCGGCCCATGAAGATCTCGTGGAGCGCCAACTGGGACGACTCCCTCGCCGGCGGCAACGAGCTCGCGGCCGGGGACCCGGTGCTGGCGCAGGTGTCCGACCGGGTGCGGCAGGAGTACGAGAAGGCGTTCCTGTTCTTCCTGCCGCGCATCTGCGAGCACTGCCTCAACCCGTCGTGCGCGGCGTCCTGCCCGTCCGGGGCGATCTACAAGCGCAGCGAGGACGGGATCGTGCTCGTCGACCAGGACCGTTGCCGCGGCTGGCGGATGTGCGTGACCGGCTGCCCGTACAAGAAGGTGTACTTCAACCACCGCACCGGCAAGGCGGAGAAGTGCACGTTCTGTTTCCCCCGGGTGGAGATCGGCATCCCGACGGTGTGCTCGGAGACGTGCGTCGGGCGGCTGCGCTACATCGGCCTGATGCTCTACGACGCCGACGCCGTCGGGCGGGCGGCCGCAGTGCCCGGCGAGACGGACCTGTACGAGGCGCAGCGGTCGGTCTTCCTCGACCCGCACGACCCAGCTGTCGTGGCCGCCGCCCGGTCCGCCGGCATCCCGGACGACTGGATCGACGCCGCCCGGCGCTCGCCCATCTGGGATCTGGTGATGCGGTACGAGGTGGCGCTGCCGCTGCATCCGGAGTACCGCACGATGCCGATGGTCTGGTACATCCCGCCGCTGTCTCCGGTCGTCGACGTGCTGCGCGACACCGGCCACGACGGTGAGGACGCCACAAACCTGTTCGGCGCGGTCGACGCGCTGCGCATCCCGGCCGAGTACCTGGCGTACCTGTTCACCGCCGGCGACACCGCACCGGTCATCGCGGTACTGCGCCGGCTGGCGGCGATGCGCGCGTACCAGCGCGCCATCAACCTCGGCGAGCCGCCGGACGAGTCGATCCCGGCCGCGGTCGGCATGACCGGCGCGGAGGTCGACCAGATGTACCGCCTGCTGGCCATCGCCAAGTACGAACAGCGGTACGTCATCCCGGCCGCCCACGCCGAGATGGCCGCCGGGCTCGAAGAGCTCGCCACCGGTTGCTCGCTGGACTACGAGGGTGGCCCGGGCATGGGCGGCCCGTTCGGCGAGGCGTCCGGCCGGGGCGTGCCCATCGCGGTGGAGAGCTTCCACGCCCTCGCCGCCCGGCAGACCGCCGACGACGTGGCCACACCGGCCGAGGCCGCGCCGCGCCGGGTGAACCTGCTCAACTGGGACGGCAAGGGCCGCCCGCCGGGCCTGTTCCCGCCCCACCCGGACGCGGTCGCACCAGCATCCGAAGCCAACGGGGAGGACCAGCGATGACCACCTGGCACGCGGTTGCGGCCAAGGCCGCCTCGCTGCTGCTGCGCTACCCGGACCAGGCGGTGCTCGCCACCATGCCGACCCTGCGGGCGGCGCTTCGCGGGCTGCCCGAGCCGGTCGCGACCCCGCTGATCGGGCTCGCCGAGCACTACGCGGCCACGCCGCCGGACCGGCTCGCGCAGTCCTATGTGGACACCTTCGACTTCCGCCGCAGATGCTGCCTGCACCTGACGTACTACACGCACGGCGACACCCGCGCCCGGGGCGGCGCGCTCGCCGCGTTCGTCACGGCGTACCGCTCGGCGGGGCTCGCCGTCGACGGCGGCGAGCTGCCGGACTACCTGCCCGCCATCCTCGACCTGGCGGCGACCGCCGGCGAGCCCGGCTGGCGGCTGCTCCGCGAGCACCGGGTCGGGCTGGATCTGCTGCACGACGCGCTGTCTCGCGACGGCTCAGCCTGGCGGCGGGCCGTGGACGCCGTGCTGCGCCTGCTGCCGCCGGCCGGCCCGCGCGAGCTCGCGGCCGCTGCCCGGCTCGCCGCCGCCGGGCCGCCCGCCGAGCGGGTCGGGCTCGCCGGCTATGCCCTGGGAGGTGGCCGGTGAACACGATCCTGTGGGTCGTCGTGCCATACCTGTCGATCGCCATCTTCGTGCTCGGCACGATCTGGCGGCACCGGTACGACAAGTTCGGCTGGACCACCCGGTCCTCGCAGCTGTACGAGAGCGCGGTGCTGCGGTGGGGCAGCCCGCTGTTCCACTTCGGCGTGCTCGTCGTGCTCATCGGCCACGTCGGCGGGCTGCTGATCCCCAAGGCATGGACCGAGGCGGTCGGCATCAGCGAGCGGGCGTACCACGCGATGGCGGTGGGCCTGGGTACCGTAGCCGGCTTCTGCACGCTCGCCGGCATGACGATCCTCATCCTGCGGCGGCGCCTCGTCGGTCCGGTCTTCACCGCGACCACCCGCAACGACAAGGCGATGTACGTCGTCCTCGGGGCGGTCATCGTGCTGGGCTTGTGGGCCACCGTCCGGGCGAACGCCACCGGCGGCGGCTACGACTACCGCGAGACCGTCTCGCCGTGGTTCCGCTCGCTGTTCCTCCTGCAACCCGACCCCGCGGTGATGGCGAGCGTGCCGCCCAGCTTCCAGCTCCACGTGCTCGCCGCGTTCGCGCTGTTCGCGTGCTGGCCGTTCACCCGGCTGGTGCACGCGTTCAGCGCTCCGGTTGGCTACCTCACCCGGCCGTACGTCGTCTACCGCAGCCGTGACCCGCGACCCGGGCTGCGGCGGCCACGGACCGGCTGGGAAACGCCTGCGCGTTCGGGACGGTGACTGACCATGGCGACCACCAACACCGGCCGCGCAGCGCGGGCCGCCGAGCCGGCGGTCCGGGTCGCCGGCGACTGGCGACCGGCGCTGAACCTGACCCTGGCCACGCTCGGGTTCGCGGTCTGCTTCTGGGCCTGGGCCCTGCTCGGCCCGCTCGCTCCCGGCATCAAGGAGCGGCTCGGTCTCAGCTTCGCCGAACAGTCACTGGTCGTCGCGGTGCCGGTCATCGTCGGCTCGCTCGGCCGCATCCCGGTTGGCGCGCTCACCGACCGATTCGGCGCCCGCCTGATGCTGCCGGCCGTCAGCCTCGCCACGGTGGTCCCGGTGCTGGTGCTCGCGTACACCCAGACGTCGTACGCCGGCCTGATCGTCGCCGGTTTCTTCCTCGGCATCGGCGGCACCGCGTTCGCGGTCGGCGTCCCGTACGTGTCCGGCTGGTACCCGCCGGACCGGCGTGGTTTCGCGCTGGGCATCTTCGGCATCGGCATGGGTGGCACCGCGATCGCCAACTTCACCACGGTCCCGCTCGCCGACGCCTCCGGCGCCAAGGCGCCGTTCTTCCTCGTCGCGGCGGTGCTCGTCGGGTACGCCGTCCTCGCGCTGGCGCTGATCCGCGACGCCCACCCGCCCGGGGTCGGAGCTTCGGCGTTACGGCGTACCGCGGCCGCAAGCCGGCTGGCGGTCACCTGGCAGCTGTGCTTCCTCTACGCGGTCGGCTTCGGCGGGTTCGTGGCGTTCAGCGTCTACCTGCCGGCGTACCTGCGCACGGCCTACCAGCTTCGACCCGCGGACGCCGCCCTGCGCACGGCCGGCTTCGTCGTGGTGGCCGTCGTCGCCCGGCCGATCGGCGGTTGGTTGTCCGACCGCCTGCATCCGGTGCCCGTGCTGGTTACCTGCTTCTCCGGGGTCGCCGGGTTGGCGGTGCTCCAGGCCTTCCAGCCCGCGCTCATCCCGTGGGCGACCGTCGCGCTGCTCGGCATGGCAGGGTTGCTGGGCGCCGCCGCCGGCGGCGTGTTCGCCCTCGTCGGCAAGGTGGCGCCAGCCGGCCAGGTGGGTGCGGTCACCGGCCTGGTCGGTGCGGCCGGCGGGCTAGGCGGGTTCGTCCCGCCGCTCGTCATGGGCTGGGTGTACGGCGTGGAGCACTCGTACAGCATTGGCCTCATGCTGCTGTCCGACATCGCGCTGGCGGCCGCGGTCTACACCGCGGTCAAGATGGCCGGCCTGGCCCGCAGTAGCGATCGATGAGCCTCTACCGGCGTCTCGTGCGGCCGGTGTTGTTCCGTACCGACCCGGAATGGGCGCATGACCGCTCGATCCGGTTCGCCGAGCTGGCCAGCCGCTCCGAGCTGACCTGCCGGGCGGTGGCGCGGCGGTACGTGGTCCACGACGAGCGGCTGGCGCTGAAGCTCGCTGGGCTCGCGTTCCGGTCGCCGCTGGGCCTGGCCGCCGGCTACGACAAGAACGGCCGGGCGGTACCGCTGCTGTCCGCCTTCGGGTTCGGGCACGTGGAAGTCGGCTCGGTGTCGGCGCAGCGGTCCGCAGGCAACCCGGCGCCCCGGCTGTTCCGGCTGCCGCGCGACAACGCGATCGTCGTCCACTATGGAGTACCCAACGACGGCGCGGTACGGGTCGCTGAGCGGCTCGCCGCGGTACGCCGTACCGTTCCCGTGGGCATCAACCTGGTCAACACCAACCGGGGCCCCGCCGCGCCGGTGGAGCCGGACGAGGCGGTGATCGCCGACTATGTCGAGTCCGTCCGGCTGCTGCAGGACCGGGCCGACTACCTCTGTTTGAACCTCAGCTGTCCCAACACCAATGACGGGTCCGGGTTCTTCCACGACCCGCGCCGCCTGTCGACGCTGCTGGAGGCGCTGGACGAGGTCGGCATCGGCAAGCCGGTGTTCCTGAAGGTGGCGCCGTTCGCGACGGTCGGCGCCCTGGAAGCCTTCCTGGAGGCCGCCGCCCGGGCCAGCTTCGTGTCGGGCTTCTCGGTCAACCTGCCGCCGGGCCAGCCGCCCGGGATGCGTACCCCGGCCGCCGAACGTGCGGGGCTGCCCGGCGCGGTGTCGGGTACGCCGGCCGAGGCGGCGGCGAACCGGACCATCCGCGAGCTGTACCGGCGAATGGATCGCGATCGATACGTGATCATCGGCTCCGGTGGCGTGTTCACCGCCGAGGACGCCTACCGCAAGATCCGGCTGGGCGCCTCGCTGGTCCAGCTGCTGACCTCGTTGATCTACCAGGGCCCGGAGGTGGTGCGGTCCATCCACCGGCGGTTACCTCAGCTGCTGGAACGCGACGGCTTCGCCCATGTCCGCGAGGTGATCGGCATCGACGTTACGGTCTAAGGGATGAGCGATGATGTGATCCCCTTTCGGGTCGACGTTGCCGAGGACGCGCTCGATGACCTGCGGCAGCGGCTGCGTCGGGCGCGGTGGCCGGAGCCCGCGACCGACTGGAGCCAGGGCGTTCCGGTCGACTGGCTCAGGGACCTGTGCGGGTACTGGGCGGACAGGTACGACTGGCGGCGCTTGGAGGGGCGGCTCAACGCCCTGCCACAGTTCAGGACGGCACTGGACGGCGTCGACGTCCACTTCCTGCACCTACCGTCGCCACATCGCGATGCGCTGCCGTTGGTCCTCACCCATGGCTGGCCGGGCTCGGTGGTGGAGTTCCTGGATGTCTTCGCACCGCTGGCCGATCCGGTGGCGTACGGCGGCGATCCGTCGGACGCCTTCCACGTGGTGTGCCCGTCGCTGCCCGGGTTCGCATTCAGCGGCAAGCCGGTGGAACCCGGCTGGGGGCCGGCGCGGATCGCGGGGGCGTGGGCGGTGTTGATGAGCCGCCTCGGCTACGAGCGGTTCGGTGCGCAGGGCGGCGACTGGGGGTCGGCCGTCACCTTGACCCTGGCGCGCCAGCAACCCGAACGAGTCGTGGGCATCCACCTCAACTACGCACCGCTCGGACTCGATCCGTCCACAGTAGACGACGTCACGGACTTCGAGCGGCAGAGCCTAGCCGACCTTGACTACCACCTGGAATGGGGCAGCGGCTATGCCTTGGTGCAGGGGACCCGCCCGCAGACCGTCGGGTACGCCCTCGTCGACTCTCCGGTCGGGCAGTGCGCCTGGATCGCGGAGAAGTACTGGGCCTGGACCGATCACGACGGCGACCCGGTAGAGGCGCTGAGCCGCGACCAGATGCTGGACAACATCAGCGTGTACTGGCACACCGCCACGGCCGCGTCCGCCGCCCGGATCTACTGGGAGGACGGGTTTCCCCGGCCGTCCAACCGCAGCCGGCGCCGCCGCGTCGAGCCGCTTGCCGTGCCGGCCGGCGTGTCGGTGTTCCCGCGGGAGATCGTGCGTCCGTCCCGGCGCTGGTGCGAGCGGTACCTTCCGGACCTGCGCTTCTACGAGCAGCTCGACCGCGGTGGTCATTTCGCCGCCTTCGAGCAGCCGGAGCTCTTCGTCGACCAGGTGCGGCGGGCGTTCCGGACGATGCGCTGACCGGGACCGGACAAGCCGGCGTCCTCATTGGACAGCGGGCCGGACCAGGCCGGTCTCGTAGGCCATGATGACCAGCTGGGCGCGGTCGTGGGTGCCGAGCTTCGCCATC
>WNFV01000412.1_pt1 | contig 71608 bp, 73 predicted proteins | sample 5400101 | NCBI WGS metagenome assembly WNFV01 (sample SAMN13153361, study PRJNA577476) | soil metagenome | isolation source: 115 cm soil or saprolite under grassland replicate 1 | place: USA:California | collected 2016-06-15
ATCGCGACGCGATCGCGGCCGTGTTGTCGACATTCCGGCTTACGCTGCGGCAAGGCGATGTGGTCGTGGACACCGGCGTCGGCGCGAACGTGCTCGACAACCCAGCGCTCGCGGTGACGCACCTTGCGAATGTGCTCGCCACACAGCCGCGCTCGCCGCCGCTCGCGCGCGGCGAGGTCATCACCACCGGCACGGTAACCGACGCATGGCCGGTCGCGCGCGGTGAGACTTGGTCGAGCGACTACGGCGCGCTGGCGGTCGGCGGGCTCAGGCTGACATTCGCGTGACCGGTCGGCGGCAGAGCGGCGACGCCGATCCGACCGCGGGCGGCGCCATTCTCAATGTGTGTTGTTGTCATCGAGCAACTGCGCAGCGCTAATGCAGCGTCAACGGCGTGATCGTGCCAGACGTGTCGCCCCCCGCGTTGTTGTGAACGACGTTGTCCTGCTTCGAAAGGAAGGTTGCTGACGTCTGCTGGAGGAATCCAGCTCCGGTATTGCGCGCGACAGTGGTCCCGGCCACGGCCATCGTCGCCGTGTCGCGGCTCGCGCGTACGCCATGCGAGAGATTATCGTCGACGCGGCTGTCCGACAACGAGACGAGCGCGGTGCCGCCGGCAACGTTCTCCGAAGAAATACCGCGACCCGAATTGCCGTTGATCGTCGAGCGCGCGACGTAGCCTCGAACGACGCCGCCCGCTACGTCCGCAAAGCGTGCAGCTTGCTGCCCGCGCTGAAGGTGATGCCGGTGGTGCCGCCCTGGCCGTTGACCGTCAAGCCGCGCAGCACCACGGTCGCGCCTGGTGCATTCACGGTTATGCCAGTTCCCGAGGCCACCGACAGGCCCGCGTAGACGCCGGCCGGCGACTGGATCTTGACCGCCTTGTTGACGGTGACCGTGCCGTACCCGCCGGAGTCGAGAACGATGATCTCGCCGTTTACGTCCGTCTGCACGAGCGCCGTCGCGAACGAGCGGCACGGCGCCGCGAGCGAGCAGGCATTGGAATCGCTTCCGGACGTCGAGACGAACGTGCGCTGTGCGGCAAACGCGGCCGGCGCGAGCGCCAATCCGAGCGCGGCGGCGACCGCGACTCGCAATACGCGTAATGTCTTCATTCATGGCCTCCCGGCGTCGATGGCGTCCCGCCGCGAGCGCGGCGGCGAGGCAATAATAGAGCGCGTCGCGATGGGCTCGACAACGCCCGCGGGCGGCTACTTCGGCGCGAGCGGCGTGACCGTGCCGGACACTTGTGCGCCGCCGCCGTTATTGTCGTGCACGGCACTGTCGCCGCGCGACATCAGAACGCCACCCACCTGTTCGAGCCCGAATGCGCCGTTGCCGGCGATGACCGAGCGCGACACGACGATTTCGCACCGGCCGTTCCGCCGTTGACGATGCCGTGCGCATTGCCGTGCGCATTGCCGCTCACCGTGCTTCGCGCAACCGACGAGGATCCGGTCGCGCCGTCGGCCGCGTCGACGCGCACGCCTTCCGCGCCGTTGCCCGTGACTCGCCCGCTTGTGAGCTCGACGGACGCCGCACCGCCTGCGATGAGAGAGCGCACCCAGACACCTGTGAATGTACTGTCGGCGATCGTGCTGTCGACCAGCACGACGCGCGTCCGCGCGCCGGCGAGATTGCCGAATACGGTGACGCCGCGGCGGTTCGCCTCGATCGACGAGCGGGAAACGGTTGCGCTCGCGCCTCGCTCGACGTGCAGGCCCGGACCGTGGACATCGTGCAGACGAACGGCTTCGACGTCGAGCGTCGATGCGCCGCTGGCCGACACACCGCGGTTGCCGTGGCCGTACAGCGACGAGCGCACAACGCGCACCATCGCGCCGTCCGCCTGGATGTCGATTCCCTGACCTGCGAACGCGGCGATCACGCAGTCCTCGACGGCGACGCGGCTTGCCGCGCTGACGGCGACTCCGCGACTGCCCGACCGAGTCCGTTGATCGTCAGGCCATGCAGCGTGACGTCGAGCCCCGATGCGCCGATTGCGATCGCATCGCCGCTCGAGACCGTAACGCCGGCAAAGGCGCCGGGCGCCGCGATGATCGCGACCGACCGGTCGATCGCAACACCACCATATCCTGCCGAATCGACAGCAACGATTTCACCGCCGCCATCGGTGCGAAGGATCGCTGCGGGGAACGAGCGACATGGCTGCGTGATCGTGCACGGGCCGGCGTCATTGCCGGTCGACGCGATGAATGTTCGCGGCGCGGCGAGCGCAGGCAGCGTGACGCAGCAGAGGATGGCAAGCGCGACGATCGATGGATGGATCAAGCGGCGCTTATTGTACGGGCGATGCCGACGGCGCTGACATACAATCGATCGGACACGCAAACGGGGGAACGCAATGGGGCGAACGAGCGAGGCAGTCGATTTTCCGGGTGTGAGCGGCGCTGCGCTCGCCGCGCGACTGGACGTTCCGACCGGTGCGACGCCGCGCGCGTACGCATTGTTCGCGCACTGCTTCACGTGCTCGAAGGACACGCGCGCCGCGACGTTCGTCGCCGAGGCGCTCGCCGATGCGGGTATCGCGACGCTGCGCTTCGACTTCACCGGCCTCGGCGGGTCCGGTGGCGATTTCGCGAACACCGGCTTCTCGTCCAACGTCGAGGATCTGGTCGCCGCTGCCGATTGGCTGCGCGCGAACCGCGACGCGCCGTCGATCCTCGTCGGTCACAGCCTCGGAGGCGCTGCCGTGCTCGCCGCCGCGGCGCGCATTCCGGAAGCGGTCGCCGTGGCGACGATCAACGCGCCGTCGGACCCTTCACATCTCGCGCAGCGATTCGCGGCGCAGCGCGCCGAGATCGACGCTCACGGCGAAGCCGAGGTCGACCTCGCCGGGCGCACGTTTCGCATCAGCCGTGCTTTCGTCGACGACATCGCCGCCCAGAACATCGCGGCCGCCGTGTCGTCGTTGCGCCGCGCGTTGATCGTGTTCCATTCGCCGCGCGACACTGAGGTCGGCATCGATCACGCGTCGCGGATCTTTCTCGCGGCCAAGCATCCGAAGAGCTTCGTGTCGCTCGACGACGCCGACCATTTGCTGACTCGACGCGCCGATGCACGCTATGTCGGCGCCGTTCTCGCCGCGTGGGCGAGCCGCTATCTACCCGCGCTCGCCGAAGCCGCAGGCGTCTCGGAAGGTGTGCGCGACGTGCTCGTGCGCGAGACGCGCACGGGCAAGTTCCAGCAGGAAGTGGCGATCGGACCGCACCGGCTGATCGTCGACGAGCCCCCGGACGTCGGAGGCGAGGACAGCGGCCCGTCGCCGTACGATCTCATTCTCGCCGCGCTTGGCGCATGCACGGCGATGACGATGCGGTTGTATGCGGCGCACAAGGGGTTACCGCTCGAGCGTGTAAGCGTCGCGTTGCATCACCAGAAGATCCACGCCGCCGACTGCGCCGATTGCGAGACGAAGGAAGGCAAGATCGATCGCGTCGAGCGCGTCATCAGCGTCGAGGGACCGCTCGACGACGATGCGAAAGCGAAGTTGCTCGAGATCGCCAACCGTTGCCCCGTGCACCGGACGCTCAATGCCGAGGTCTCGATCCCGACACGGCTCGAGTAGTGGCCGTCGATCGATAGACGCGCAACGCGCGCACGGTCAGATCGAGGGCGTGTGCGTCGTGCCGTGCGCGACAGCGGTGACGATGTAGCGCAGCGGCCCGCCCGGCGCGATCGCGTCGAACGGGTAGCAGGTGACGAGCGACAGCGTCGCCTCGTCGGTCTCGCGGCGAAGCGCGAGATCGCGCTCGTTTCGGATCGCGAGCCCCGTCACACGATAAACGACGTGATCTCCGTTCGGCTGCTCGATCACGATCTCGTCGCCGATCGCGAGATCGCGCAGGAAGCGGAAATGCGTATCGCGATGCGCAGAGATGACGGCGTGTCCGCGCTCGCCTGGAAGCGTCGAGCTTTCGACGTGGCCCGGGCCGAACGCGAGCGCGCGCCCGTTCACGCCCTCGAGCACGAGAACGTCGACGTGGTGCGAGGCGACGGTGAGCCGCGCGACCGGATGCGTGTCCGCCCACGGCCACGGCTTCGCCGGGGTGCCGGAGCTGTGCATGCGCACCCACGCGGTACGAAGCAGCATCTGCGCGACTTCGGCCTTGGCGTCAATGTAGAGCGCGCTGCCGAACTCCCACAGGCCGACGACGAGCGACACGGCGGCGATCGCTCCAAGAACGCGCACGCGGGTATCGCGCCGGGCGCCGACGCCGATCGGGGAAGACTCGGCTGGCGAAAGCGGCCTCCATTCGGTGCCCGGTGCAGCGCCTTCGCTCTCGGCTCGTGCAAGCGAGCGGAACGGATCGCAGCCGAAAGGTCTTCCCCGCTCGGCGCCGGCGTACGCGCGCCGCGGCTTACTCCCGCCGAAGCGGCACAACGCGCGCAGCGTGCGCAACCCGCGGCTCACGGGGACACCGCCATGCGCGTGCGCGCACGCCATGCGACGAGCGCGATCAGCAGCGCGACAAGCCCGACGAGCGCCATCAGCGGAGCGGGTGTGGCTGTCTGCGGGAGCCCGCCGAACACCGCCTCGTACGACATCCCTTGTGGTAGGTTCGTGGCAAGCGCGCTCTTCGTCGGCACCGTTCCGGGCAGCGCCGTCGGCGTCACGTCGACGGCGACGAGGCTCGTAAATTGGCTCACGAGGTGATGCGCGAGCGCGAGGTCGACGATCGCCGGTCGGATGTCCGCTTCCGTCTCGCCGCCTTTCATTGCGTCGGTGAGCGCTTCGATTTTCGCTCGCGCCCACAGCACGCCCATGCCCGGTTCGATGCCATCGGCGGCGAGCGGCACGCGCGCCTGCCACGGCATGTCGCCGCGGCGTCCGCTGACCGTCACGTCGCCGGACGGCGCGTCCATCATTGCGGTGACGACGACCGGCTCGCCGGCGTAAAGGTCCGGCACCTGACGCGGAAACGCTTCGGCGCCGTTGGGCCATGTAACGGCAAGGTCGGTGAGCACCGGGCTTTCGAGCTTGCGGAAGAGCGCGCTCATCTTATCGGCGACTTCGCGCACGTCGCCGATGTACGTGTACGTTCCACGGCCGAACTGCGCGGCTTTGGTCATGAAATACGCGTTTGGCGCCGAGCCGATGCCGACGGTGAAAAGCCTGCGGTCGCCGAGCCGCTCGCCGATCAACGCGATCAGCTCGGTTTCGTTGCCGACGGCGCCGTCGGTCAGGAACACGACCTGGCGGACGAATCCGGGCGCGGCCTCGCGCGTGAGCGCCGCCTCGAGCGCGGGCTTCATCTCCGTGCCGCCGCGCGCGTGCAGCTTCGACACGAAGCTTCGCGCTTGTCCGATTGTCGCCGGATCGACCGGCATCGGCGCGCCGAAAAGCGCTCGCGTTACCGAGTTGAACTCGATCACGTTGAAGCGATCACCGGGCTGCAGCCGGTCGAGCGCCATCGACAGCGCCGCCTTCGCCTGCACGATCGATGTGCCTTCCATCGAGCCCGACGTGTCGATGATGTAGACGACCTCGCGCGGCACGCGCGGCGCATCGGCGGTCGCTGACGGCGGCATCACCATCAGCAGCGCGTATGTTCGGCCGTCGCGCGATTCGGTCAGCAGCGACGCCTGCGGCGCGCGGCCGATCTGCGGCGTCCAGACGAGCTCGAAGTCACGATCGGCCGGCACGGCGTCGTTCGCGAGCATCACGTGATAGCGGTTCTCGGCGCCGGTGACGACATCGATCGGGTGATAGGGACTCAAAAGCTCGGCAAGGGGAAAGCCGGCGTTGAGCGTCACGGTCAGCGTCACGGGGTTGATCGTGCCCTCGGACGGATGCACGACGGGCGGCGTGATCCGCTCGGCATCGGACACGCCGTCGGTGTTGACGCCCCAGCCGGTGCCCGCAATACCGACGACCGCCGCGTTGCCCGCGATGTAGCGTGGCGCGACGACCATCGGAAAGCGCAGTCGAAAGCGGCCGTCGTCGTAGCGAAGCGTCTGCTGGTATTCGATCGAGACCGCGATTTCCTCATCGGGACCGATGTTCGCGACGCTCGTCGTGAACACGTTCGGCCGCTCCTGCTCGACGAGCGTCGCCTTGCGGCCTTCCTGCTTCGCCTGCTCGTAGGTCTGCTTCGCCTGCTTGCGCTCCTGGATCTTGCCTTCGATCTGCCGGTTGCCGATGCGCATGTCGAGGTGGTCGACCGCCGCGTTCTCCGGCAGCGGAAACACGTAGACGCCTTCCTTCCAGTCCTGCGTTGGATTGCGAAACCGTTGCGTGACCCGCGCCCGCGCGGTGATGCCCGCAACGTCGATCTCGACGTCGGTCGCAAGCAGCGGTGCGACGAGCGGCGCGTCGCGTGCAGCCGATCTCAATCGCAGCTCGCCAGCGCCGGGCGCCCCGTTTGTCGCCGCCTGCGCCTGCGCGGAGACGATGAACGCGGCGAGCGCGAGCACGAGGCTCACGATGAGGCCCGCCGCCAGCGCTTCGCAGGCGAACCGGGCGAGGTCGCGCCAGATTGCGGTGCGCAAAGCGATGCGCGGGACGCTGCGGTCGATGCTCATTCGGTCTCCCCTCGATTGCACGATGTCGGCGGGGCGGATTGCGGCAGTCGCGCATCCACCGCCCCAGTACGCATTTCAGGCGACGGACGGGGCTTCGGTCGGCGGCAAGGCGGGCGAAGCGGCGATCAATAGTGGCGAAAAGATGGCGGAGGTTGTCGTCCCCGCGTAGGCGGGGACTCAGCGTCGTTCGTTCGAAAGTCACTGGATTCCCGCCTTCGCGGGAATGACAAGCTGGCGATGCGCTATAGTCGGCGCGTCCGCTTCGTCCCGCGCAACCGCACCGTCCCATGAGCCGCCGCATCGCAATCGTCGAGGACGAGCCGGCGCTTCGCGCCAACTACGCCGACGTGTTGCGCCGTCACGGCTACGAAGTGGCCGCCTATGCGACCCGTGTCGACGCGCTGACGGCGTTTCGCACGCGCTTGCCGGACCTCGCGCTGATCGACATCGGCCTCGGCGACGACGTCGACGGCGGGTTCACGCTGTGCCGCGAGCTGCGCGCGCTGTCGGCGACCGTGCCGATCGTGTTTCTGTCGGCGCGCGATTCCGATTTCGACATCGTCGCAGGCCTTCGGCTGGGCGCCGACGACTACGTGACGAAGGACGTGAGCCTGCCGCATCTCACCGCGCGCATCGCCGCGCTCTTCCGGCGCAGCGATCTGCTGACCGCGCCGCCAGTGGCCGACGACGTGCTGGTGCGCGGGTCGCTTACGCTCGACACGAAACGGCTCGCGGCGCAGTGGACCGGTTGCCGCGTCGACCTCACGCTCACCGAGTTCTGGATGGTGCACGCGCTCGCGCGCTATCCGGGCCATGTCAAGGACCGCGACAGTCTGATGCGCGACGCGAAGATCGTCGTCGACGACAGCACGATCACGTCGCACGTCAAGCGCATCCGCCGCAAGTTCGAGGCGATCGATGCGGCGTTCGACCGCATCGACACTGTGTACGGCATGGGCTATCGGTGGAGCGACGCATGAGTGCGGCCGGCGAACGATGAGGCGGCCTCGCATCGCGCTCGGCATCCGCGCGCAGCTGCTGCTGGTGCTGACGGTGTTCCTCGCGCTGCCGTGGCTCGGCTACGAGTATGTTCGCGCACTCGAGCGCGTGCTGCGCGACGCGCAGCAGCAGGCCATTGCGGGCACCGCGCAGGCGGTCGCCACCGCACTGCACGAGCGGCCGCGCCTTTTCGACGTGCGGCTCGCCTCACCGGTCACGCTCGCGGAGGGGCGTGCAAGCGACATCGACCCAGGTGCTGACGCGCGGGGAACTGCTTCTGCATCCGAGGACTTCAGCGACGAAGCCGCCGCGCGCACGCTCGGTGATGCACGCGAAGTCGACGGCGCGCTCGCCGGCATCCTAACCGTCGATCGCCGTCCGACCGCGGATGGCCGAGCGACGATCCTCACCGCCGCGCATCCGATCTGGACCGGCGACGAAGTGCGCGGCGCCGTGATCGTCGAGGAGACGACGAACCGCGTGCTCGCCGAGCGCAACCGTGCGTTCGAGCGGCTGTTCACGATCGTGATCGCGGTGCTGCTGCTCGGGACGGTCGCCTTGACGCTGTTCGCGTCGCGGCTGTCCGCGCGCATTCGCGCGTTGCGCGACGACGCCGAGCGGGCGATCGATGCGCAGGGCCGGCTCGCCACGGACCCGCAGCGCCCGCTCGCGGGCGCATCGGCGGGCGACGAGATCGGCGACCTGTCGCGAAGCTTTTCGTCGGCGCTCGCGCGGCTTTCCCAATACGCGAGCTACCAGCGCAACATGGCGAGCCGTCTTTCGCACGAGCTGCGCACGCCGGTCGCCGTGGTGCGCAGTTCGCTCGACAATCTCGCGCAGCAGCCGGTTGCGGCCGATGCGCGCATCGCGCTCGAGCGGGCGCAAGGCGGCCTCAACCGTCTTTCCGAGATCCTGACGCGAATGACCGAAGCGACGCGCCTCGAGCAGAGCCTCATGACGCACGAGCGCGAGCGCTTCGATCTCGCTGCGCTCGTCGGCTCGTGCGTCGACGGTTATCGCGTCGCGTATGCCGGCAAATCCATCACGCTCGAGACGCCGGGCGGCCCGCTCGCCGTCGACGGCGCACCGGAGCTCGCCGCGCAGATGCTCGACAAGCTGGTTGCGAACGCGGTCGAATTTGCTGCGCCGGGCACGGCGATCGCGGTGCGCGTCGGCACCCGCGACGGCGAAGCGCGGCTTGCCGTCGACAACGAAGGACCGCCGCTGCCGGAGGGGATGCAGGCGCGTCTGTTCGATTCGATGGTATCGGTTCGCCGCGAGGCGGGCGGCGAAACGCCGCACCTGGGGCTCGGTCTGTACATCGCGCGGCTGATCGCCGAGTTCCACGGCGGACACGCCGAAGCGAGCAATCGGCCCGACGGACTCGGCGTAGTCGTGTCGATCGTCATGCCGCTTGCGCAAGGCGTTTGACCGCTTGAAACGCCGACGCGGCGGCCGCAGCTGGAAAGGATCGAACGGAGGACACCATGGCGAGCAATGCAATCGCGGTCGGCCGCAGCAATTTCGACGACATCGTCATCAAAGGCTCGGCAAGGATTCCAGTGCTCGTCGACTTCTGGGCTGCGTGGTGCGCACCGTGTCGCGCACTCGCGCCGGTGCTCGACAAGCTCGCGACCGAATTCGCTGGCCGCATGACGCTCGCGAAGCTCGACACCGATGCCGACCCCGAGCTCGCGGCACGTTATGGCATCCGCGGCATCCCCAATTGCAAGCTCTTCGTCGACGGCAAGGTCGCCGACGAGTTCACCGGCGCGCTGCCCGAGCCCGCGGTCCGCCAATTCCTGCAGAAGAACCTGCCATCGCCGGTCGCAAGACTGGTCGCCGAAGCCGAGCGCCGGCTCGCTTGTCACGACGCCGTCGGCGCATTGGAAAAGCTCGACGAGACGTTCGCGATCGATCCCGACGACGAAGCGGCGCTGCTCACGCGTGCCGAAACGATGGTCACGCTCGGCCGCGCTGCCGATGCGGGAACGATCGTCACACAGCTCGAATCGGCGCAGCGCGTGCGCGCGCGACCCATTCGCAATGCCGCGCGGCTCGGGGCGTTGAAGGCGCGCCTCGACCTCGCTTCAGGTGCGCAGGGCGATCTCGCCACGCTCGCCGAAGCGGCGTCGCGTTCACCGGCGGACAGCGCGGCGAAGCTCAATTACGCCGACGCCCTCGCGGCGAGCGGCGATTACGCGCGCGCGTTGGCCGAGCTTCTCGCGATCGTGCAGAACGACCGCGGCTTCGACGACGACGCCGCGCGCAAGCGGATGCTGCGCGTCTTCGAGGCGCTCGGGCCCGATAACGATCTCGTGCGCCGGTACCGGCGCGAGCTCGCCGCGGCGATCAATCGCTAAAGCGCCGTCGCGAATCACATCACCGTGCGAGAGATCGGGTGGCCGGGCACGACGTCCTTCGACGGTCCGCCAGCTCGATGCTCTGGATACCGCGCCCGGCATTGGCGGTCCCTGACTGATCGCTAACGGATCGCGATTTCGCTGTGCACGAGGCCGGTACCTTCGCGCTGCGCAAGCCACCGGCGCGCGACGTGCCCGGCGTCGACACGGTTGTCGACGTCGAGCGCTCGCAGAACGACCGCAACGTGCCCCTTCACCGTGCGCAATCCGATCCCGAGCTCGGCGGCGATGGCCTGATTGGGCTTTCCGCGCGCAAGGAGCGCCATCACGTCGAGCTGGCGAGGGGTGAGCGAAAGGCTGCGTCGGCTCGCGCGGCGGCGAGCCGGGCGTCGCTGCGGCGATTCGACGACCCACGCGCTTCCGAAAACGGTCACGTCGCCCGCGAGCGCCAGGCGCAGCACGGCGCTGACGATCGCAGGCGACGCGCCAGTCGGGACGATCGCCGCGACATGAGCGCATGCGGGCTTGCGCAGAATCGGCGCCGAGACGTCGTCGACGATGACGATGAGCGCGGCGTGCGGTGCACGCGGTCGCAATGCACCGAGCGCAGCGAGCGGCACCCACGGGTAAGCGATGAGCGCTGCGGCAAACGGACCCGCGTGCGCCGCGGCGTGCAGCGCGCGCTTGTCGACGGCGACCACTTCGCTCGCCGGCGTTGTCTCGCGCACGACATGCGTAATGCCTTCGCGCACGAGCGGGTTCGGTACGGCGAGCAGTACGCGCATGGGCGAGCCTTCGCCTTCTGCGGCGAAGGCCTCACGCTAGCCGGACACGCCTAACGGATCGCTAACCGATGCTCACGCCCGTGCGAGCTCAGCGCCCGTAGATCGAGCGGAACAACGCCTCGGTTTCGGCGGACGGCACGATGCCGAGCTGCACCGACAGCATTTCGCGGCACCGGCGATAGACGCGTGCGGCGTCCGCGTGCTGGCCCAGCGCGAGATGGCAGTGCATTAATCGCCGGTAAAGCTCCTCGGCGAGCGTATCGGCCTCGATGCCGCGCTCGTACAGCGCGATCGCCTCGGCCCAGCGTTCGCCGCGCTCCCACCAGCGGCCGGAATCGGCGAGCGAGCGCAGGAAGCGGTTTTGCCAGCGGTTGCGCGCGGCGAGCATCCAGCGCTGCGGCGACTCGGTGTCGAGGAACGCACCGCGATAGAGCGTCACCAGCGTGTCGACGAGCCCCGCGATTTGCGCCTCATCCGGCTCGCCGTGAAGTGCAACGTGCAGCTCGTCGACGGCGCGGTCGAACGACCAGACGTCGATCCACACCCGCTCGGAGTCGAGCCCGAGCTTGCCGTCCTCGCTGCGTAGCGTCTCCGCACGCCCGAGCAGCTTGCGCAGCCGCGAGATCGTCATCTCGAGCGCCGCCGCGTCGCCATCCGCGTCCGGCCAGAGGAAGTCCGCGAGCCGCGCCTTGTCGACCGCGCGTCCACCGCCTGCGATCAGTGCCTTCAGCAACTCGAGCGGCTTCTTCTGCGCCTTGCCGTGTAGTCCGATCGGCTCGCCGTCTCGCCGGAGCTCGAAGCGGCCGAGCGTCGCGATCTGCACCGGCCACGGCCAACGGCCGGACGCATTCGGCGGCGGTGCGAGGCGGTTGACCGCGATGATGCGGCGGACGAACTCGGTCTCGACGCCGCGGTCGAGCGCGAGCGCGCACATCGACGCGCCGAACCGCGGATGGGTGTCGAACGAGTCGTAGAACTGGCGCGCGCGCGGGGCGGCGAACGCGGCCGCGAGCAGCGCGTCAGCGTCCGGCTTGTGCAGCCGGTGCGCTTCGTAGGCATCCACCATGCGAAGCATGTCGCGCATCTCGTCCGCATGGAGAACGGCCACCATGTCCGCCGTTCGCGCGAAGAGCTCTCGCGCGGCGGCGAAGTCGCCGACGGCCACGCACGCCTGAGCCTCCAGCGCGAGCCGCACGCCGAGCATCGGCGGCGGAAACTCGAGCTCCTCGGCGATTCGGCGTGAGCGTCGGGCATGGAAAAGCGCGGCGTCGCCTTCGCCGCGCGCAAGTGCGTACTTTCCCTTCAGCCACGCGAGCCGACTCGCGTCCAGCAGATTCGCCGGATTGGCGATGGTTTCGATCTTCGCGAGCGCGCACTCGATGCGCGGGAAGTCACGCTCGCGCAGCCCTTGCTCGACGTCGGCGGCAGCGAGCCAGATCGAGAGGTCCGGATCGTGCGTCCGCTCGGCCGTCGCACGCGCCTGCACCAGCGCCTGCTGCGCGAGCGCGGGATCCTTCGCGTCGGACGTGTAGCGGACCCACAGGATCAGCAAGCGCCCGAGCTGATGCGCGGTGAGACGCGGGTCGTCGATCGAAGGTTGCAGAAGCGCGTAAACGCGGCGGCCGAGCTCGCGCAGCTCGCGCGGATCCGTGTAGAAGATCACGAGCCGGCCTGCGGCGAACCGAAGGTTGACGTCGAGATTGCGCTCGAGCAGCGGCAACAGGCTTTCGACGCAGCGATCGATCGCGGGATCGTCCTGCCCGAACATCAGCAGCACGCACAGAAGGCCCGCCTGCGCGAGCAGCTCGTCGTTCGGGTCGTGGAAAACGGTCGCGCCGTCGCGCAACGGGGCGAGCGCGTCGTGATAATCGCGGAAGTGCCGGTAGTTGCGCAGCGCGTTCCCGGTGATGGCAAGCGCCGCGGCCGCGAGCGTTGCGACGGCGTCATCGCGCTGGGCGATCGCCGCGTCGCGCGCCGCGGTCAGCGTCTGAAACGATCCGAACCCGCCGGCGTGCGATTCGGCGAGGCCGCGCAAGAGCAGCGCGCGCGCGCCGATCGGCTTCAATGTCGCTACCGGCATGGCCGACCTCGACTCGTTTGCAGGATCCCGGCCGCGCGCTCGCGCCGACGGCACGCTCGCATTCGCCGCGATGGCGTCATCCGGGCCGATCGCACGATAGCGCGAGCCGCTCGGCGCTCGCAAGCGGTGTCGGCGCAGGCGCACCCCGCGCCGCCTCGCGTCGATCGGCGATAATGCGCGCTTTCGTCCACGGGCGCCCAGGCGCCGACCCGATGACGTCCTTCGCGCCGATCACCGCCTCGCCCGCGCTCGCCTGCGCAGGGCTGCTCACCGTGTCGAACCTCTTCATGACTTTTGCGTGGTACGGCCACCTCAAGCATCTGGCCGATCGCCCGTGGTGGACGGCGGCGCTGATCTCGTGGGGGATCGCGTTGTTCGAGTATCTGCTCCAGGTACCGGGCAACCGCGTCGGCTACACGGCGCTCTCGCTCGCGCAGCTCAAGATCATGCAGGAAGTGATCGCGCTCGCGGTGTTCGTTCCGTTCGCGGTCGTGTACATGGGCCAGCCGGTGAAGCTCGACTATCTGTGGGCGGGCCTGTGCCTGATGGGCGCCGTGTTCTTCATCTTCCGCACGTGAGCCGGGCGGCTTCTTCCGCGGCCGCTGCCGATGCACACGCTGCCGCGGCACTGACACGGCCCTTCCATTACCTGTACTTCGCGTTCGCGTCGGGCTATGTGCTGTCGTACGTTTACCGGACCGTCACGTCGGTCATCTCGCCGGAGCTTTCGCGCGAGCTCGCGCTCACGCCGTCCGCGCTGGGACTGCTCACCAGCGCGTATTTCATCGCGTTCGGCGCCGTGCAGATCCCGGCCGGCATGCTGCTCGATCGGTTCGGACCGCGGCGCGTCGAGCCGGTGCTGCTGCTGATCGCCGGCAGCGGCGCGCTCGCGTTCGCGTATGCGCAAAGCGTGGGCGGGCTGCTGATCGGACGCGCGCTGATCGGTCTCGGCGTCGGCACTTGCCTGATGGCGCCGCTGAAGGCGATATCGGCGTGGTACCCGAGCGAGCGCCATGCATCGCTGTCGTCGTGGATGATGGTCGCAGGTGGCCTCGGCGTGGTCGCCGCGACGGCGCCGACCGAATTCGCGTTGCGTTTCGTCAGCTGGCGCGCGCTGTTCGTCGCGCTTGCCGCCGCCACCTATGCGTCGGCGGTCTGGATCTGGCTTGCCGTGCCCGACATCGCGAGGTCCGCACACTCGGCCGGATTCGGCGCGCAATGGGCGGGCGTGCGCAATGTATTCGCGCATCCGCGGTTCTGGTGGATCGTACCGCTTGCCGCGCTGGGTCAGGGATCGTTCATGGCGGTGCTCGGACTGTGGTCGGTGCCGTATCTGATCGAGGTCGCCGGCTTCGATCGCGCATCCGCGGCGCGCATTCTGCTGGTGATGGGCATCGTGATGCTCGCCGGCTATCTGCTGGTGAGCCTTTTCGCGACGCGGCTCGCACGTCGCGGCATCCATCCGCGCCATCTGTTCGCGTTCGGCTTCCTGCTGAATGCGATCGCGCTCGGCGCGATCGTGCTCGCCGTTCCGGGTGCCTACGCGTGGTGGACGCTGTACGGCTTCGGCTCCTCGGTCAACGTGCTTGCATTCGGCGTACTGAACGAGGGCTTCACGCGCGAGCTCGATGCGCGCGCCAATACTGCGCTCAACGTGATGATGTTCGGCGGCAGCTTCGCGACGCAATGGGGTATTGGCGTGATCGTCGACGCGGCGCGTGCCGGGCTCGGCTTCGATATGGCCGCGGGCCTGCGCCTCGCGTTCGCGACGATGCTCGCGCTCGAGGCGGCTGCGCTCGCGTGGTTCGCGATCGGATGGCGCAAGCATGCGCCGCACCGGCGCGCGGCGGAGTAGCGGATGCATCTTCACGTTCTCGGCATCTGCGGCACGTTCATGGGCGGTCTTGCCGCGATCGCGAAGGCGGCCGGACACACGGTCACCGGATGCGACGCGAACGTCTATCCGCCCATGTCTACCCAGCTCGAAGCGCTCGGCATCGCGATCACCGAAGGCTTCGACCCCGCCCAGCTCGGCGGCGTCGCGCGCGAAGCCGACGTGTTCGTCGTCGGCAACGTCGTGTCGCGCGGCAATCCGCTGATGGAAGCGGTGCTCGATGCCGGTCGCGCGTACGTGTCCGGCCCGCAGTGGCTCTACGAGAACGTGCTCGCCGGCCACTGGGTGCTCGCGGTCGCAGGCACGCATGGCAAGACGAGCACGGCGGCGATGCTCGCGACGATCCTCGAGCACGCAGGCCTCGATCCTGGTTTCCTGATCGGCGGCGTGCCGACCGATTTCGGCGTTTCGGCCCGAATGACCGACAGCGCGTTTTTCGTGATCGAGGCCGACGAATACGACACGGCATTTTTCGACAAGCGCTCGAAGTTCGTCCACTATCGGCCGCGCACGGCGATCCTGAACAACCTCGAGTACGACCACGCCGACATCTTTGCGGATCTCGCGGCAATCGAGACGCAGTTCCACCATCTGGTGCGCACGGTTCCGAGGACCGGCCGGCTGATCGTCAACGGCGGCGAAGCGAGCCTTGCGCGTGTGCTCGCGCGCGGCTGCTGGAGCGAGGTCGAGCGGTTCGCTTTCGCCGAAGTGCCGGCGGCCGGGCCGGGCTGGACCATCGGCGTCGACGGCACAATCCTGCTCGGCGGCGCATCGCAGGGCATGCTCGAGTTTTCGCAGCTCGGCCGTCACAGCCAGTTGAACGCGCTCGCGGCGATCGCCGCCGCGCGCCACGCCGGCATCCCCGTTGCGACAAGCCTCGCGGCGCTCGCGCAGTTCCAGGGCGTGAAGCGCCGGCTCGAGTTGCTCGGCCGCGCGAACGGCGTCACCGTGTACGACGACTTCGCGCATCATCCGACGGCGATCGCGACGACGATCGACGGCCTGCGGCGCAACGTCGGCCGAGCGCACATCCTCGCCGTGTTCGAGCCTCGGTCGAACACGATGAAGCAGGGCGCGCTCAAGGACGCGCTGCCGGCGAGCCTTGCCGGCGCCGATCGTGCGTATTGCTACGCGGCGAACCTCGGCTGGGATGCCGCAGCGACGCTCGCGCCGCTCGGCGCGAAGGCGGTGGTCGCGACCGACATCGACGCACTCGTCGCTCAAGTCGTCCACGATGCTCGGCCCGGCGACCACGTGGTCGTGATGAGCAACGGCGGATTCGGCGGCATTCAGGGCAAGCTACTCGCCGCGTTGGCAGCCGTCGCGCTGTGAGAGGTCGCCTCGACATCGACCATTGCGACGTCATTCCCGCGAAGGCGGGAATCCAGCGGCTTTCTTGAACGACACTGGGTTCCCGCCTGCGCGGGGACGACACCAGCACCATGTCACACGTCATCGTCTACCTGCACGGCTTCAACTCCTCACCGGCGAGCGTCAAGGCGCGCAAGCTCGCGGCGTTCGCGGCGACGCTGCGCGAGCCGCCGTTGCTTCACGTGCCGCGCCTTTCGACGTGGCCGTCGGAGGCGATCGCCGGCGCGCGTGCGTGGGTCGACGCGAACGTGCGCGCGCGTGCAGCGCTCACGTTCGTCGGCAGCTCGCTCGGCGGCTATTACGCGACATGGCTCGCGGAGCGCTACGACGCTCGCGCGGTGCTGATCAATCCTGCGATCCGCCCGTGCGAGCTGCTTCGCGCGTATCTCGGGCCGCAGCGCAACGTGTACACGGGTGAGCGATGGGAGCTCACGCGCGCGCACTTCGACGATCTCGAGCGGTTCCGCATCGCACGCATCACGCGGCCCGAACGATACTTTCTGCTGATGCGCTCGGGTGACGAGCTGATCGGCTGGCGCGAAGCGGTGTCGCATTATGCCGGGGCGTGGCAATTTGTCGCAGCACAGGGCACGCACGGCTGGGAGGACATCGACGACGAGCTCGCATCGATATTGCGGTTCGCCGGCTGCACGATCTCGCAGTAACATCGCCGTATGAGCCCGCGCTACGATGTGGCGGTCATCGGCGGCGGCCTGGTCGGCGCGGCGCTTGCATTCGGACTGCGCGCGCTCGGCTCGAAGCTCGCGGTGCTCGACGAAGGCGATGTCGCGCATCGCGCTGCGCGCGGCAACTTCGGGCTGATCTGGGTGCAGGGCAAGGGCGCGGGTTACGCGCCGTACGGAAGCTGGACACAGCGCTCGGCGCGCGAATGGCCCGCGTTCGCGTCGACGCTCCTCGCCGAGACCGGAATCGACGTCGCGCTCGAGCAGCCGGGCGGGCTTTCCGTGTGCCTGTCGCGGCGCGAGCTCGACGCGCGCATCGCGCATCTCACCTCGATGCTCGCTCAGCCGGGCTTCGAGCGCTACCGCGTCGACGTGCTCGATCGCGACGCAATCGCCGCGCGCGCTCCGTCGATCGGCGCGGACGTCGTCGGCGGCACGTGGACCGATCTCGACGGCCACTGCAATCCGCTGAAGCTGCTGTATGCGCTTCATGCCGCGCTCGCGAATTCGCGTTGCGCATACCGCGCGCAGCACGCGGTGTCGCGGATCGAGCCTCGCGCCGGGCGATTCGCATTGTCGACGCCGCACGGCACGTTCGAAGCGGAGCGTGTGGTGGTCGCGGCGGGGCTCGGCACCGCGGCGCTCGCGCCGATGGTTGGAATCGCTGCGCCGGTACGGCCGAACAAGGGCCAGATCATCGTGCTCGAGCGGTTGCCGCGGTTTCTCGATTTTCCGATCGAGACGATCCGCCAGACCGACGAGGGCACGGTGCTGATCGGCGATTCGCAGCAGGAACGCGGCTTCGACGAGACGCTCGACGTGCCGGTGCTCGCAGCGATGGCCGAGCGCGCCACGCGCGCGTTTCCGCATCTGCGTGATGCGCGCGTCGTGCGAAGCTGGGCGGCGCTGCGCGTGATGACACCGGACGGGTTTCCGATCTACGAGCGCTCGCCGGCCCACGCCGGCGCGTTCGTCGCCGCATGCCATTCGGGCGTGACGCTCGCCGCCGCTCACGCGCGCGTGCTCGGCCCTGCGTTGCTCGAAGGTAGCGTACCTGACGCCTGCGCGCCGTTCACGACGAGACGATTCGATGTTCCGCAGGCTGCCTGACACGAGCGCAGCGGAAGTGGCGATCGTCATCGACGGCGAATCGTACGCCGCGCACGCCGGCGATTCAGTCGCCGCCGCGCTGCTCGCGGCCGGACACGCGGCATTTCGCATCACGCCGGTTCGACGCACGGCGCGCGGGCCGTTCTGCCTGATGGGCGTGTGCTTCGATTGTCTCGTCACGATCGACGGGCGGCCGGCGCAGCAGGCGTGCACGATCGCGGTGGCGCCGGGCATGCGGATCGACACGCAGTGCGCGCAAGGCGGGTCATGACGGCGCCGGCCGGATTCGTCGACGTCGCCATCGTCGGCGCCGGCCCCGCCGGGCTCGCCGCAGCGACACTCGCTGCAGAGCATAGTCTCGCCGTGACGCTGTTCGATGAACAGCGGCGGCCGGGCGGCCAGATCTATCGCGGGATCACCGCGTCGCCGCTGACGCGTCCGGAGATCCTCGGCGACGACTACTGGCACGGTGCGTCGCTCGCTCGCGCGTTTCGCACCTGCGGTGCCGCGTATTCGCCGGCGTCGATCGTGTGGGCGGTCACGCCGTGTGCGGACGGCCGCGTCGAGCTCGATGTCAGCATCGGCGGTTCGGGTGCGCGTCGAGCGGAAGCGGTGATTGCGCGCGCCGTCATCCTCGCGACCGGCACTCAGGAGCGGCCGTTTCCGATTCCCGGCTGGACGCTGCCCGGCGTGCTGACGGCCGGCGCGGCGCAGACACTGCTCAAGACGAGCGGCTTGGTGCCGCGCGGACACACGGTGCTCGCGGGCTGCGGGCCGCTGCTGTGGCTCGTCGCGTGGCAGCTGCTGCGCGCTGACGTCGCGATCGATGCGCTGCTCGACACGACACCGCGCGGACGTTATGCCGAAGCCGCATCGTACGCGTGGGGTTTCGTGCGCTCGGAATATTTCTCGAAGGGCATGACGCTCATGCGCGAGGTGAGGCAGCGTGTGCGTCACGTCGAGCATGTCAGCGCGCTCGCCGCCGAAGGCACTTCGCGATTGGAGAGCGTGTCCTTCGATGCCGACGCGGGCGCGCAAACGATTGTCGCGGACCTGCTGCTGCTTTCTCAGGGCGTCGTGCCGAGCATCAATCTGCCGCTCGCAGCCGGCTGCGCGCTGCGCTGGAACGAGCGCCAAGCGAGCTTCGAGCCGGTCGTCGACGATTGGGGCGGAACCGGGACGCCAGGCCTTTACATCGCCGGAGACGTTCGCCGCGTCAGCGGTGCGCGCGCTGCCGAGGCCTCCGGACGGATCGCCGCGCTCGCCGTCGCGAACGCGCTCGGACGCATCGACGCACGCGCGCGCGACGCCAGGGCAGCCGATGAGCGCGAAGCGATCGCGAGCGCGAAACGCGGGCGCGCGTTCTTCGAGACGCTCTATCGTCCGCCCGAGCAGTTTCGCGTGCCCGAAGGGCCGACTATCGCTTGCCGCTGCGAGGAAGTGACCGCGCGGGAGATCATCGATGCGGTGGCGCACGGTTGCGCCGGCCCGAACCAGGCGAAGGCATTTCTTCGCTGCGGCATGGGTCTGTGCCAAGGACGGATGTGCGGCCTCACCGTCACCGAGCTGATCGCGAAAGCGCGCGGCGTATCGCCGGCGCAGGTCGGCTATTTCAGGCAGCGGTTTCCGGCGGCGCCGATCACGCTCGGCGAGCTCGCATCGTTACCGATCGACGAGGATGCCGAGCGCGCCGTTGTACGAGAGCGCGGCGCGTAGCTATTGTCGTCCCCGCGAACGCGGGGATCCAGTGTCTGGGCGTGCGAACAACGCTGGATTCCCGCCTTCGCGGGAATGACGTGACATAGCCGAGCGTTGGCGCGCATCCAAGCGATCCCCATGCGAGAAGGGAATGTGCTGCAGTGCACATCGCGGTTTCGCTTCGCCGCCATTAAAATACGCAAATGACGTGGCGAAGTCGGTTTTGATCGTCCCTCGCTGACCGTTTCGCACTATTCGCGGCAAGGCGCTCCATAGGCGCGTTCGCGCTCATCGTTCCGGCATCCCCGCGTTTTACGCTACGGTGCCCGACTCTCAAAAGGAGCTTCGGCATGACCGCCCGTTTTCCAGCTACCCACGCGCCGCTCGCTGCCGGCGCGACCGGCCGCTCCGCGGCAATGCACACCGAGCGCGCGCACGCGGCGCGCAATTACGATCCGCTGCCCGTCGTGCTGACGCGCGCACAGGGAGCATGGGCGTGGGACGAGAACGGCCGCCGCTATCTCGACATGATGAGCGCGTACTCGGCGGTGAGCCACGGTCACGCGCATCCGAGACTCGTCGCGGCGCTGTGCGACCAGGCGCAACGGCTGGCCGTGACCTCGCGTGCGTTCTACAACGACCGGCTGCCCGAATTCCTGCGGCGACTGACCGAGTTGACGAAGCTCGATCGCGCACTGCCGTCGAACGGCGGCGCCGAGGCCGTCGAGACGGCGTTGAAGGCGGCGCGCAAATGGGGTCACAAGATCAAGGGCATTGCACCGGATCACGCGGAGGTCATCGTCTGCGAAGGCAACTTCCACGGCCGATCGATCACGATCGTCGGGTTTTCGTCCGAGCCCAATTACCGCGACGGCTTCGGGCCGTTCGCGCCCGGCTTCCCACGCATCCCTTACGGTGACGCCGCGGCGCTCGCTCGCGCCATCACGCCGAACACTGCCGCGTTCCTCGTCGAGCCGGTGCAGGGTGAGGCGGGCATCATCGTGCCACCGGCCGGCTATCTCGCCGCGTGCGCGAAGATCTGCCGCGATGCCGGCGTGCTGCTGATCGCAGACGAGATCCAGACGGGCATGGGACGCACGGGGCGCTTTCTCGCGTGCGAGCACGAAGATGTGCGCCCCGACGGCGTCATTCTCGGCAAGGCGCTCGGCGGAGGCCTGCTGCCCGTTTCCGCGTTCGTCGCGACCAACGACGTGATGCGCGTGTTCACGCCGGGCGACCACGGCAGCACGTTCGGCGGCAATCCGCTCGCAGCGGCCGTCGGTCTCGAAGCGCTCGCGGTGCTGTTCGACGAGAAGCTGATCGAGCGGTCCGCGGAGCTCGGCGATCACCTGCTCGCAGCTCTGGCGACCATCCGCAGTCCGCTGATCCGCGCGATTCGCGGCAGGGGCCTGTTCATCGGGCTCGAAATCGACTCCACGCACGTGACCGCGCGCGAGATCGTCGACCGGCTGCTCGCGCGCGGCATCCTGACCAAGGACACGCACGCTACCGTCGTCCGTTTCGCGCCGCCGCTGGTCGTCGAGCGCGCGGATCTCGATTGGGCAGTCGAGCAGGTGCGCGCGGTATTCGCCGAGCTTGGCGACGGCATGCGCCGCGCCGCCTGATCGATGCGATTGCCGTTCTTCACGGGCGCGCTCGCGCTCGCTGTCGTGCTCGTCGCGCCTTCGGCGATCGCCTTTGCGCGCATCTGCACGTCGGCCGACACGCTGCTGTTCGGCCAGCAGCCGGTCGGCAGCAGCAGCGTGCGCACGTCCACCGTGTCGAACTGCGGCGACGAGCCGTGGTCGTTCACCGACGTCAGCGTCCATCCCGCGACGGCAAACGCGTTTCACATCGATTCGACGTGCATGACCGGTCAGGCGCTCGCGCCGGGTGACGCCTGTACGATCGCCGCTCGCTTCGCGCCGACGGCGCCGGGGCAAGTCTCCGGCGGCGTGTGGCTGCACAACACGACGTCGACGCCCGACCAGATCGTCACGTTCTACGGTCGCGGCATCGATGCGCAGGCGGGCACGGCGGCGCTCGCGTTCTCGCCGCCGGTCGCCGACTTCGGCAACGTCGTCGTCGGCATGCAAGCGGGGCCGATCGACGTGATGCTCGCGAACACCGGAAGCGCGCCGCTCGTGCCGTCCGCTCTCGTGATCAACGGCGCTGCGCCGTACGATTTCCGCGGCCAGCTGCTGGGCGACGCCGACGATTGCGCCGTCGGCGTCGCGATTCCTGCAGGCGGCAGCTGTCGGATGCACCTGTACTTCGTGCCGCAGCAGCCGGGCGCGCGCAACGCGAATCTCGTCGTCGACGCGCCGCAGCTCGCCGCGCTCGCGATTCTTCAACTCGCAGGAAGGGGCGTCACAACGTCAGGTACGCCCGACGTCGACGTCGTCGAATTCCACCACACATCGAGCGGCCAATACTTTCTCACCGCCGATTTCGTCGAGGCAGCGTTTCTCGACGCCGGCGGTCTCGGTCCCGATTGGCATCGGACCGGCATGCATTTCGCCGCGTGGTCGCGCGACGATGCGGCGGTCGCGACGACGCTGCCTGTCTGCCGCTTTTTCGGCACGCCGGGCGTCGGCCCGAATTCGCACTTCTATACGGCGAACCCGTTCGAATGCGAGGCCGTGCAGCGCAATCCGTACTGGCTTTACGAGAACATCGCGTTTCGTGCCGTGCTGCCGGCCGCCGACCAGTGCCCCAGCGGCTTGACGCCCATGCTGCGACTCTGGCTGCCGGCTTCCGATCTCACCGCGTCGCGCCATCGCTACATTTCGGATCCCTCGCTCGCCGGGCCGCTCGTCGCGGCGGGGTGGGTGTACGAGGGGCCGGTATTCTGCGCGCCGAGCTGAGTCGGGCCGCGCGCGGCGTTACTATCTCGGCCATGCCGGCCACGCTCGCCAACAAGCTCGTCGTCGCGATCAGCTCGCGCGCGCTGTTCGACTTCGAGGAAGAGAACGCAATCTTCCGGCCGGACGACGACGGGCCGTACATGACGCTGCAGCTGCAGCGGCTCGAGCAGCCGGCGAAGCCGGGCATTGCGTTCCGGCTCGTGAAGAAGCTCCTCGGCTTCAACGCCGACGACGTGAAGCGCGTCGAAGTCGTCATTCTCTCGCGCAACGATCCGGTGTCGGGCCTGCGAGTGTTCCGCTCGGTCAAGGGCGCCGGGCTTGCGATCGAGCGCGCGGTGTTCACCCGCGGCCGCGAGCCATGGGCCTATCTGCGGCCGCTCAACGCGAACCTGTTCCTGTCGGCCAATGCCGACGACGTGCGGGCGGCGCTGGGCGCGGGTTTTCCGGCCGCCGTGGTCTATGTGCAGTCGGCGCTGACCGACTCGCATCCGGGCGAAGTGCGCATCGCGTTCGACGGCGATGCGGTGCTGTTCGCCGACGAAGCCGAGCGCGTCTACCGCGAAGGCGGGCTCGACGCGTTCACGTCGCACGAGACGACGCACGTTGCGCGGCCGCTGCCGCCGGGACCGTTCAAGCCGCTGCTCGAAGCGCTGCATCGGCTGCAACAGGCCGACGACCGCGACACCGTGCCGATGCGGTTACGCACGGCTCTCGTCACCGCGCGCAGCATGCCGGCGCACGAGCGCGCGATCCGCACGTTGATGGACTGGAAGATCCACGTCGACGAGGCGATGTTCCTCGGCGGCCTCGACAAAGGGCCGTTCCTGCGCGAATGGGCGCCCGATTTCTATTTCGACGACCAGACCCGCCACGTCGAAAGCGCGTCGCGGCACGTGCCCGCGGGACACGTTCCGCACGGCGTGGCGAACGAGTAAGCGCTGGCGTTCGGGCGTCAGCGCTGCAGGTCGAGCACTGTCGGCTCGGCCGAAGACGGATACGCGGGGCGGATCGACTGGATCAGCGCGAATTGCACGGGCACAGGCGCTGCCGCGGCGAGCCGCGCCAACACGTCGGCCACGTCGGTGAAGCGTGCGTCGTACGAGAACGACAGCGCAGGCGGCTCGGCAGAGGCGCGCGTGGTACCGGAATCGATGCCGGCGATATGCTCGGCGGTTTCGACGAGAACGTCCGGCACGGCGATTCCGCCCGTTCCGGATGGCGTGCTGAACGCGACGAATGCGACGACATGATCGAGCCGGTCGGCCCGATCGACAACGGCGAAATCGTAGACGGCCACGATGCGCTCGTTGAGCCGTGTGCCGGACGTCGACGCCCCGACGGACGCGAGCGCGAGCAGCGTTGCAATGAGGGCCGCGCAAAACGTTGCGCCACGGGCAAAAGGCCGTGTCGGCGCCCACGTTCTGGATCGGGCCCCTCCCCGGGCCGGTGTCGTGCTCCCCATGGCGACATCATCCGGTCTGGATGGTTCCGCCAGCCATAGGCATTGCAGCCATGCGTCTGTAGGACTGGCCCTACAAATTCGAGCCGCGACCGCTCACTCGCGCGCCGACGGAAAAAAGAGCTGCTCCCCGTTGACCCGATAAGCTGCGATCGTTTCCTGCCCTTCGGGCGAAACGAGCCACCGTATGAACGCCGTTGCGTCCGCCGCCTTCACGTGGGGATGCTTCGCAGGATTCACCAGCATCACGCCGTACGGATTGAACATCCGTCGATCGCCCTCGACGACGAGCCGCAATTCGCCGCGATTGCGAAACGCGAGCCAGGTGCCGCGGTCGGCGAGGATGTAGGCACCCATCGACGAGGCGGAGTTCAACGCCGGCCCCATCCCCGAGCCCGTCGCGCGATACCACGCGCCTTTCGCTGCCGCGATATCGACGCCCGCGTCCTTCCAGAAACGCAGTTCGGCGGCGTGCGTGCCGCTGCGGTCGCCGCGCGACACGAACGGCGCCTTGGCCTCGGCGATCTTCCTGAGCGCCCCGGCGATGTGCTTGCTGCCGGCGATGTTCGCCGGATCGCTTTTCGGTCCGATCAGCACGAAGTCGTTGTACATGACGTCGTGGCGCTCGACGCCGTAGCCTTCGGCGACGAACCGGTCTTCCGCCGGGCGATCGTGCACGAACACGACGTCGGCGTCGCCGCGGCGCGCGACGTCGAGCGCCTGCCCGGTGCCGAGCGCGACGACACGCACGGCGATCCCGGTCTTGTTCGTGAACGCGGGAAGCAGATGCGCGAACAGTCCGGACTGCTCGGTCGACGTCGTCGACGCGACGGTGATGAAGCGATCCTGTGCGGCGGCGATCGTCGCCAACGACGCGAGCACGACGACGGCAGCGACGAAAGACGAGCGGCGTGTCAACGCCATGGCAGTTCTCCCTGCAGGAAAGCGGCCGCCTGCGCGCTGGCCGGCCGGTGAAAAAAATGTTCGACGCTCGCGCGCTCGACGAGTCGCCCGCGGTCGAGGAACAGCACCTCATCGCCGAGGCGCTGCGCCTGGCCGAAGTTGTGCGTGACGAGCACGATCTTCGTGCCCGAGTCGTGGATCGACTGGATGATCGCTTCGATTTCGCGCGTGGCGCCCGGGTCGAGGTTCGCCGTCGGCTCGTCGAGGAACAGCACTTCGGGCTCGAGCATCCACGCGCGCGCGAGCGCGAGCCGCTGCTGCTCGCCGCCCGAGAGCACGCGTGCGGGCCGGTCGGCGAACGGGCCGAGGCCTACCCGTGCAAGTGCCACCTGCGCGCGAGCGTCGCGTTCGCTGGGCGCGACGCCGGCGATCTTCAGCACGAACGTCAGATTGCCGTGCACGCTTCGACGCAACAGCACCGGCCGCTGGAACACCATCGCCTGCCGCCGGGGCGCGCGCGTGCGATCGGTCGACGACCATCGAATCACGCCGGCGGTCGGTGCGAGCAGGCCGTGGCAAAGCCGCAGCAGCACGCTCTTGCCCGCGCCGTTCGGTCCGAGCACGACGGTGCGCGGGCCGCGCTCGATCGTCGCGTCGATGCCGTCGAGAATCCGGCGTCCGCCGGCGTCGAACGAAACACGCTCGAGCGCGAGCGGCAGCAGCGGCGAATGCTCAGCCATGGCGCCGCTGCGCCGATTCCTTGACGAAGTGCGCGCCGATGTTGAGCACGAGCACGATCGTCATCAGCACGATGCCGAGACCGAGCGCGAGCGGCAGGTCGCCTTTCGAGGTCTCGAGCGCGATCGCCGTCGTCATCACGCGCGTCACGCCGTCGATGTTGCCGCCGACGATCATCACCGCGCCGACCTCGGCGATCGCGCGGCCGAACGCTGCAAGCACGATGGTCACGAGCGAGAAGCGCACGTCGTGCAGCAGCGCGAGCACGCAGGCGAGCGTTCCCGCGCCGAGCGAGGTGAGCTGCTCGCGGTAGTCGCGCCACGCGTCGGCGACCGCCTGCCGCGCGAGCGCCGCGACGAGCGGCGTGACCAGCACCGCCTGCGCGATCACCATTGCAGCCGGCGTGAACAGAAGCCCGAGCGCGCCGAGCGGGCCGGCGCGAGACAGCAGCAGGTAGATCGCGAGGCCGACGACGACCGCCGGCAACCCGAGCAGCGCGTTGAGCAGCACGATCGCCGCCTGCCGGCCCGTGAACTGCGTGACGGCGATCGCGGCGCCCAGAGGCAACGCGACCAGCGTCGCAAGCGCGACGGCGCCGAGGCTCACGCCGAGACTCAACGCGACGATCTCGACAAGCTTCGGGTCGGCGCGCGCGATCATCCGCGCCGCCTCGACAAACGCGAGTCCGACGGTGCTCATGGCCGCGCGCGCCACCGCGGCTGCGGGCTATAGGCAAAAGCGTGCATATGGAGCTACGATGCAAATCGCGTATCGTACCCACAGGGGAGGCGCCGCCTAAATATGCAAGGAATTGCCTAAATGGCGCGGCTGAAGCCGACGATCGGCTGGGCGATCTCGGGCCGTGCCGGCGCGCACGACGTCGCACTCGATTCACGATTGCCGGCGCTCGTCGCGGCCGCGGCGCGGCGAGGCACGCTCGCCGCCGCGGCGCGCGACCTCGGATTGTCCTACCGCGCCGCGTGGGGGCTCGTCGAGGAGGCCGCGAGGCTCGTCGGAGAGCCGCTGCTCGTGCTGTCGCGCGGCAAAGGCGCTGCACTCGCGCCGCTCGGCGAGCGGCTGCTTGCCGCGCATCGCGCCGCAACCGCACGCGTTTCCCAAGACCCACTATCGGTTCCGCTTCACCCGGCGGCGAATCGCCGCGTGCGAGCGGCGACGCTCAAGGTCGCCGCAAGCCACGACATCGCGCTCGCGCAGCTTCGCGACCGCTGGCGGCTCGTGAACGGTGTCGCGCTGGACTTCCTCGGCAGCGGCGCGAGTCTGTCGGCGTACGCGAGCGGCGCGGCGGAGGTCGCCGGGTTCCACGTCGCGCCGTTGCCGCGTGGCGGCCTCGACCCGCTGCTCGCGCGGCTCGATCCAGCGCGCGACGCGCTGATCCGCTTTCTTCGCCGCGAGCAGGGGTTGATCGTCGCGCGCGGCAATCCGCGACGTGTGAAAGGCGTCGCCGATATCGCGACGAAGCGCCTGACGTTCGTCAATCGACAGCCCGGCTCGGGAACGCGACTCTTGCTCGACCGCCTGCTCGCGCGCAAGCGCATCGACGCCGCATCGATCGCGGGCTACACGAGCGAGGAGTTCACGCATGCCGCCGTCGCGGCGACCATCGCGGCGGGTCGAGCCGATGTCGGCTTCGGCATCGCCGCCGCGGCTGCGCAGTTCGGGCTCGCGTTCGTGCCGCTCGTGCGCGAGCACTACCTGTTCGCGTGCCGTCGCCGCCAGGTCGAGAGTCCGCGCATCGTGGCATTCCGCGCGTTGCTCGCAAGTGATGCGACGCGCGCCGTCGTCGCGCCGTTACCCGGCTATGCGCTCGATGCGCCCGGCGCGGTCGTCGAGAAAGTAGGGTCAGACTCGATTTTTCCTGCGAGCGTAACGCGTTGATTCGCCGGAAGATGAAAAGTCGAGTCTGACCCTACTTATCGCTAGATCCGGCCGAAGAACGGATACTGCGGATCGTTGTAGCCGGGCGTCGACGGATGGCCGGGCACGACGAGCGAGTCGACGAGCTTCTCGTCGTCTTCGCGCCACGGGGTGCCAACCGCCTCGACGTAGCGCTGCCACTGCTCGAGCGTGCGCGGGCCGGCGACCACCGTCGTGACGATGCGGTTTGCCCAAAGCCAGGCGAGCGCGAACTGCATCAACGTGCGGCCGGTGGCCTCCGCGTGCTGGGCGAGCGTCTGCGCGATCGCCAGCGATTCCTCACGGAATTCGGTCTCGAGGAACCGCTTGTCCTTGCGTGCGGCGCGCGAGCCTTCCGGTGCCGCGCCATCGCGCGCGTACTTGCCGGTCAGCACGCCGCGCGCGATCGGCGAATAAGGCGCTACGCCGAGTCCATGGTGATCGCACGCCGGCAGGATCTCGACTTCCGGCATCCGGTTGAGCAAGTTGTAATACGGCTGGCAGACGACGGGCAGCGGCACGCCAAGCTGCTCGCACCAGCTCACGATTTCCGCGATGCGCCAGCCGCGGTAGTTCGACACGCCGAAATAGCGGATCTTGCCCGCGCGGATCAAGTCGCCGATCGCGGCTACGGTCTCCGCGATCGGCGTCACCGGATCGTCCTTATGCAGGTAGTAGATATCGATCCAGTCGGTGGCAAGTCGCGCGAGGCTCGCGTCGCACGCCTGCACCAGCCATCGCCGCGACAACCCGCCGGTGTGCGGCGCCGCGCCGATCCACGGCAGCACGTTGCCCGCTTTCGTCGCGACGATCCAGCGGTCGCGATGGGCGCGAATCGCGTTGCCGACGATTCGCTCGGACGCGCCATCGGCATAGGCGTCCGCGGTGTCGATGAAGTTCACGCCGCAATCGAACGCGTGCGCGACGATCTCGTACGCAGTGTCCGCATCGGTGCGATCGCCGAACATCATCGTGCCGAGGCAGACGACCGACACGTCGAGCCCGCTGTCGCCAAGCCTGCGGTATTGCATCGATATGGGCGCGCTCACCTGGCTTGCCTTAACCGCTCGACGTTCGGCACCGGCAACGCCCGGCGCAGCACGGTCTCGCCGAGCCACTCGGCGGCGCGGCGCGCGCGGTCGGCGACGGCCTCCGCCGGCATCTGCAGATAATCGTCGTTGTACACGTCGAAGCTGTAGTCGCCGTCGTAGCCGAGCTTGTCGAGCCTCGTGACCAGGCTCGCGAGCCCGTCGCTGTGCGCGCCCTCGCCCGGAAAGACGCGGAAATGCGTCGCCGTCGCGTCCTGCTCGGCTGCCGAGCGAATCTCGTTCCACATGAAATCCGACAGCTGAACGACGAACATCTGCTGCGGGTCGAGCGCGTCGATGTCCTCCTGCGGCGTGCGCGCGACCAGCGTGTCGAACGAGTCGACGGCAAGCCCGAGGTTCGGGCATGCCGCGCGAAAGACGATGTCCGACGCCGCGGCGAGATCGGACGCCGTGCGGCTGCCCGCGCGCGCCTTGAACGCGATGCGGATGCCGAGCGGGATCGCAAGCATCGCGAGCTTTCGCAAGTCGAGCGCGGTGCGCTCGGCATTGGTGTCGGCGTGCGTGGATGTCGTCGCTTCGACGACCAGCAGGTCGCCGCCGACTTCACGGCACACGGCGAGCATCGATTTCGCGACGTCCACTTTGTACGCGTGCAGCTGGCCGTCGAGGCCCTCGAAGTCGCGCAGCGCCTCGAATCCGGTGACGCGCAATCCGCTGTCGCGTACCGCGCGCGCACCCGCCGCCGCGCCGAGCGGATGCCCGACGACGTCGGCAGCCGAGATCATCACCTGCCCGAAGCCCGCGCTGCGCACTGCGGCGAGCTTGCGCTCGAGCGTGCCCGCGAGTGACGCGGTGTCCATGCCGAAGTCCGCGAAGTTCATTCGCGCGTCGGACGTCGATCGGATTCGCTGTGCACGAGCTCGAACATCACGCTGCCGAGGTACGCCTTGGTCAGTGCCCCGCGATCGCTCGCGTGCACGGTGTCCGATGCGACGAACTCGACACCGCGCTTTTCGAGCTGCGTGACGGCTGCGCGCACGTCGGCCGTGCCCAGTCCGACGCGCTGCAGATGTTCTTCCCACGGCACGTCGGAGGCGGCGCCTTCCGGCTCGATCAGCTGGAGATAGAAGTTGCGGCATGGGCTTTCGAGCAGCAGGCCCTTGGGCATGATGCCGAAGCGCACGCGGTTCGGCAGCGGCGTGAAGCCGAAGATGCGCGAATAGAACTCGACCCAGTCTTGCGTGCGATCGGCGCCGATGTACTGGACGATGCCGAAGAAATGAAGCCCCGCGAGCGCCGGCGGATGCGGGTCCACGGTGGGAATGGGTCGGAAGTCGATGTCGTAGATCGAGAACTCGTCGTAGCGGTCGACGAAGTAGATCAGGCTGTCGCCGACGCCGTGAATCGCCGGAATGTTGAGCTCCATCGCGCGCGCGCGCACCGGGATCTCCCACGCACCGAGCTCGAGCGCGCGGCGAAACGCGTAATCGGCGTCGCGCACGCGGATCGCGAACGCGCTCACCACCGGCCGCTCGACCGGCTGCACCGTGCGCGGCACATCGGCGGCTTGAGCATTGACGATGACGTTCATCGAGCCCTGGCGGTAGAGCTCGACTTCGCGCGAACGGTGCCGCGCGACCGGGCGGAAGCCCATCGTCTCGAGCAGACCGCCCAGCGCTTGCGGCCGCGACGTCGCGAATTCGATGAACTCGATGCCGTCGAATCCGATCGGGTTCGAAGGCTCGGGAACCGCTTCGCGCTCGGTTGCGCTGGTCAGGGGAATTGCTCGGGCCATCGGTCGGGATCCCATCGCGTCGACATCTTGCATCATAGCCCGGGCCGGCACGAGCTCACCAGCGGCCTGCCTTGGCGCTGCGCACCCGGTGCTCTGCTCGCGGCGCGCGCGCTCGCCGCTATAATCAGCGCCCCTGCGACCGCGCAGCGTCGCTTAGCGTTACTTCCCATGAATGTCCTGTTCGAGGACGACGGCCAGCTCAAAGCCGGCAGCGTCCTCGCCGATAACGATACGTCGCTGCAGGTCGAGTCTGCGTCCGGCAAGCGCCTGAAGATCAAGGCGGGCGCCGTGCTGCTGCGCTTCGCCGCGCCGTCACCTTCTGCGCTGCTCGCCGATGCGCAGCAGCAGGCACGCGAGATCGATCCGGATTTCCTGTGGGAAGTGAGCGGGGACGACGAGTTCGGCTTCGACGCGCTCGCGACCGAATACCACGGCCGTACGCCGCAGCCTGTCGAAGCGGCGGCGGTGGCGATCGCGCTCGCGTCGGCGCCGATGTACTTCTACAAGCGGGGCAAGGGTCGTTATCGCAGGGCGCCGCCGGATGCGCTCAAGGCGGCGCTTGCCTCGGTCGAGCGCAAGAAGCGCGAGGCGGCGCAGATCGAAGCGTGGGTCGGCGAGCTTGCCGCACACCGATTGCCCGATGCGATGCGGCCGGCGCTGCCGATGCTGCTGCACGAGCCGGACAAGCAGTCGCTCGAATGGAAAGCGCTCGCGGCCGCATGCGAGCGCAAGCACACGAGCGCGCTCGCATTGCTCGCGGCTTGCGGCGCGATCCCGTCGACGCACGACTACCACTACGAGGCGTTTCTCGCGCAGGCGTTCCCGCATGGCCTCGCGTTTCCGCCGTGGGACACGCTCTCGCCGCTTCCCGAGTTGCCGCTCGCCGAAGCGCCGGCGTTCTCGATCGACGACGCGACGACGACCGAGATCGACGATGCGTTCTCGGTGCGGCCGCTTGCGAACGGTCATTTCGAGATCGGCATCCACATCGCGGCGCCATCGCTCGCGATCGCGCGCGGCAGCGCGCTCGACGGCATCGCGCGGGCACGGCTTTCGACCGTCTACATGCCCGGGCGCAAGATCACGATGCTACCCGACGACGTCGTCGCCGCGTTCACGCTCGCCGAGGGACACACGCCGCCCGCGTTGTCGCTGTATGCCGAGGTGACGACCGATGCAACGCTCGTGCGGCACGAGACGCGGCTCGAGCGCGTGCGCGTCGATGCCAACCTGCGTCTGGACACGATCGGAGACGCGTTCACGCGCGACGTTCCATGGCCGGACGATGCGCGATGGACCGAGGAGCTGCGCATGCTGTGGCGCTTCGCGCAGCGGCTCGCCGATGCGCGCGGAAAGGCCGACATCGCGCGTATCGACTACAGCTTCTACGTCGACTGGGACGCCGACGGCGGCGACGCGGTGCGCGAGAAGGGCCGCGTGACGATCGTTCCGCGGCCGCGCGGCTCGCCGCTCGACAAGCTCGTCGCCGAGCTGATGATCTTCGCAAACGCGACGTGGGGTAAAGCGCTCGCCGACGCCAATGCGCCGGGCCTTTATCGAACGCAATCGAACGGCAAGGTCAAGATGAGCACGCGCGCAGCCGAGCATCAGGGCCTCGGCGTTGCGCACTATCTGTGGGCGAGCTCGCCGCTTCGCCGTTACAGCGATCTGGTCAACCAGCGCCAGCTGATCGCGCTCGCGCAACATCAGAGGCCGCCGTACGCCGACAACGACGCCGAGCTCTTCGCCGCGCTGACCGATTTCGAGGCGACGTATTCGCAGTACGCCGACTTCCAGGACCGGATGGAGCATTACTGGTGCCTGCGCTGGCTGTTGCAGGAGAATGTGACCGAGACGACAGCCACGGTGATCCGCGATACGCTCGTGCGCTTCGCCCGCCTGCCGCTGGTCGTACGGCTCGCCGATCTGCCGGCGCTGCCGGCCGACGCGCCCATCCGCGTGTCGATCGGCCGCGTCGATCTGCTGGCGGCCACGCTCGAATGCCGATACGCCGGGCCGGGCTAGGAACGCAATCGGAACAGGGTATGACCCCGGTCAAGCCCGCGTCCGACCCCAAGAGCGCCGGCGGCGCCTACAATACGCCGTTGTCATAAGCCGCTGCGAACGATGCCGCGTCGACCTGTCCAGCCTAGACCGGCCCCGCCTGCCGACGTTGCGCCGTCGGGCGCGCCGGCGGGCGCGCGCGCGCCGAGGGCGAAGAAGTCCGGCATCGCGACGCTTACGCCGGTTCCTGCGGGCGGGGCGAGCGCACGACCTGCGTCGAAGTCTCGTACGCCCCGAGCGCCGCTCGCCGCCGCGCCGGTGGCGCCGCCGCAACTCGTCGTCGCCAATCCGCAGCCGCGGATGGTGGCGCCCGTTTGGATCCCCGGGGTCGCCGAAGCTCCGCGTGGCCAGCGTCTGTTCGTGTACGCGCTCGGCGTGTCGCTCGTCATCCACGCGACGCTGCTCGCGATCCGGTTCGCGCCGTTCGATCTGCGCGAGATGCTCGATCGCGCACCGCCGCTCGAGGTCGCGCTCGTCAATGCGAAGTCGAAGACGAAGCCGACGAAGGCCGACATCCTCGCGCAGGCGCACCTCGACGGCGGCGGCAACACCGACGCCGACCGCCGCGCGAAAACGCCGTTGCCGGTGCTGCCAAAGGAAAGTCCGAGCAACGAGATCACGGTTGCCACCCAGCAGGTCGAGGCGCTCGAAAAGCGCACGCAGGAGCTGATGACGCAGCTTCAAAGCACGCCGGCGGTGGCCGTCGCCCCGACGCCCCAGCCGGTCGACAAGACCGACCTGCCGTCGTCGACCGAGCTGATGCAGCGCGCGCTCGAGGCGATGCGGCTCGAGGCGCAGATCGCGAAGGAGATGGACGCTTACCAGAAGCGCCCGAAGCGACGATTCGTCGGCGCGCGCGCCGAGGAGTACCGTTTCGCCCGCTACGTCGAGGACTGGCGCCTGAAGATCGAGCGCATCGGCAACCTCAACTATCCCGAGGCGGCGCGGCAGATGAAGCTCTACGGCAACCTGCTCATCACCGTGTCGATCCGCTCGGACGGCAGCGTGGAGACGATCGAGGTCAACCGCTCGTCGGGCCAGCGGATCCTCGACGCGGCAGCCGTGAAGATCGTCGAGATGTCGGCCCCGTACGCGCCGTTCCCGGCGGACATCAAGCGCGACACCGACATCCTGCACATCACGCGCACGTGGACGTTCGCGCACGGTGACGAGCTGCGCAGCGAGTGAAGCGATGACCGATCGCTATGCGGTGATCGGCAATCCGATCGCGCACTCGAAGTCGCCGCTGATCCACGCGCAGTTCGCGCGCCAGACTGGCGAGGACCTGAGCTACGAGCGGCTGCTCGCGCCGCTCGACGGCTTCGCGCCGACGGTCGAGGCGTTCGCGCGCGACGGCGGGCTCGGGCTCAACGTGACCGTTCCGTTCAAGCTCGACGCCTTCGAGCTCGCGCACACGGCGACCGAGCGCGCGCGCCTCGCCGGCGCCGTCAACACGCTGAAGCGGCTGGGCGACGGCTGGCTCGCCGACAACACCGACGGCGCAGGGTTCGTCCACGACATCATCGAAAACCACCGCGTGCCGCTCGAAGGCAAACGAATCGCGTTGCTCGGCGCGGGCGGCGCCGCGCGCGGCATCCTGAAGCCGCTGCTCGACGCGAAGCCGCGCTCCGTCGTCGTGTGCAACCGAACCCAATTGAAGGCGGATGCCTTGGTTGCGCGATTCTCGCGCTACGGGCCAATCGATTCGCTGTCGCCTTCCGCGCTCGGCGGCCAGACGTTCGACGTGGTCATCAACGCGACGAGCTTCGGCCTGAAGGGCGACGAGAACGCCGCGATGCCGTGGCCGGCGACGATCTTCGCGCCGGGCTCGTTCGCGTGCGACCTCGTCTACGGCGATGCGCCGACACGCTTCGTCCGCTTCGCGCAGGCGAGCGGCGCCGCGGCGACGGCGGATGGCCTCGGCATGCTGGTCGAGCAGGCGGCGGAGAGCTTCTTCCTGTGGCGGGGCATGCGCCCCGACACGCAATCCGTCCACGCGCTGTTGCGCTCGCACACCTCCGCGTAGGCCCGCACAATGGTCCGCGCCTCGAACGCGCGCCGCAGCTTCGGCGCGACGCTCGCGCGGATCGCCGGCTGGATCGTCGCCGGCATTCTGCTGACGGCGGCGCTATGGCTCGCGTGGGTCGCCGCTCACATCGCCTGGTATCGATCGTTCGCACCGGGCGAAACGGCGTTCATGGCGCAGCGCATCGCCGAGGCGCACGCGAAGAATCCGAAGGCCGAGCTTCGCTACCGCTTCGTGCCGTACGCGCGAATCTCGATGCAACTGAAGCGCGCGATGATCGCCGCCGAGGACGCGAAGTTCGTCGATCACGAGGGCTTCGACTGGGAGGGCATCGAGCGGGCGCGCGAGAAGAACGAGCGACGCGGCAAGATCGTCGCCGGCGGCTCGACGATCACGCAGCAGCTCGCGAAGAACCTGTTCCTGTCGCCGGCGAAGAGCTACGTGCGCAAGGGCGAGGAAGCGGTCATCACTGTGATGCTCGAGGCGATGCTCGACAAGCGGCGGATCTTCGAGCTGTATCTGAACGTGATCGAGTGGGGCAACGGCGTGTTCGGCGCCGAAGCCGCCGCGCAGCGCTATTTCGGCGTCTCGGCCGCGCAATTGAACGCCGAGCAGGCGGCGCGGCTCGCGGCGATGGCGCCCAATCCGCGCTTCTACGAGCGCAACCAGGGCGCGCCCGGACTGCACCGCAAGATCGGCATCATCCTCACGCGGATGCCGGGCGCGGAAGTGCCATGAAAAGTCCGCTCCGCTTTCGCTTTCCCTTAGAATCGCAACGTCCTATTGCCGCCCTCTCGCCTTGAACGACTCGCCCCGCCCATGTCCGATCTCGCCGACGCCAACGAAGAGCGGACCGAGGCGCGCGCGAGCGTGCAGGATGCGCTCGCCGAAGTAACGGCGCTGCTGCGCCGCCACCGGCTGGTCGAAGGGCTCGTCCACGAGCAGCGCGAGCATGCGCCCGTGGGGGAGCTCGTCGGCGACCTCGCCGAGAGCGCCGTCTACCAGCGCACGAAGGCGGAGCTCACGCGCAAGCTCGACCGGCTGCATCCGGCCGACATCGCGTTCATCCTCGAGGCGCTGCCGCTCGACGAGCGTCTGTACATCTGGAATCTCGTCAAGGCCGAGCGCGACGGCGAGATCCTGCTCGAGGTTTCCGACGCGGTCCGCGAGTCGCTGATCTCGTCGATGGACACCGACGAGCTCGTCGCCGCGACGGAGACGCTCGAGGCCGACGAGATCGCCGAGCTCGCGCCCGATCTGCCGCAGGAGGTGATGGACGATGTCTTCCAGAGCCTCCCGATCGAGGAGCGCGAGCAGCTTCGCGCCGCGATGTCGTTCGACGAGGACATGGTCGGCGCGTTGATGGATTTCGAGGACGTCACCGTGCGCACCGACGTCACGCTCGAGGTCGTGCTGCGCTACCTGCGCCGCTTCGAGGAGCTGCCGTCGCAGACCGACCAGCTGTTCGTCGTCGATCGCGGCGATCGACTGCTCGGCGTGCTGCCGATTGCGAAGCTGATCGTGACCGATCCGGAAACGACGGTCGCCGACGTGATGGAGCCGCCGGTCGTGAAGCTGTTGCAGCACGAGCATGCCGACGTTGCCGCGAGCGCCTTCGAGCGCTACGACCTCGTGTCGGCGCCGGTCGTTGACACCAACGACCGGCTCGTCGGCCGCGTCACCGTCGACGAAGTGCTCGACTTCATCCGCCAGCGCGGGCAGGACGAGATGCTCGCGCAGGCCGGCCTGCGCGAGGAGGAGGATGTCTTCGCGTCGGTGTGGAAGTCGTTCAAGAACCGTTGGGCGTGGCTCGCGATCAACCTGGTAACCGCGTTCATCGCATCGCGCGTGATCGGCCTGTTCGAGGGCTCGATCGAGAAGCTGGTCGCGCTCGCCGCGCTGATGCCGATCGTCGCGGGCATCGGCGGCAATTCGGGCAACCAGACGATCACGATGATCGTGCGCGCGGTCGCGCTCGGGCAGGTGACGCGCGAGCATGCGCGCAAGCTCATCCGCAAGGAGCTTCAGGTCGCGCTGCTGAACGGCGTCGTCTGGGGCGGCGTCATGGGTCTGGTCGCGATGCTGCTCTACAAGGACGTCGCGCTCGGCACGGTAATGGTGTGCGCGATGACGCTCAACCTGTCGCTCGCCGCGATGATGGGCGTGCTGATTCCGATGACGATGATCAAGCTCGGCCGCGATCCGGCGGTCGGCTCGTCGGTCATGATCACCGCCGTCACGGACTCCGGCGGCTTCTTCATCTTCCTCGGCCTCGCCACGCTGTTCCTGGTCTAGCGACGGCGAACCGCGGTATTGCCACTCGATACCGTGCGTCGCGGCCGGTGCAGCCACGGCCATCGCTTGGCATTGGCCCGCTCATTACGTATCGTTGGCTGCGCCAGGATCGGGAGGAGCGCATGGGTGTCACGCTGTACGACGTCAAACCGCGCTTCTTCCGCTACGGGTGGGAGCCTTGACGCGGACTTGACGCTCCCGCGCCCGCGATGGGTTTGTGGGGTCGCACCGGAATAAATCGCGCGGATACCTGTTGGCGCAAGCGCTTTTCAGGCGTTCGCATCGGCGGGGCTTCGGCGACGTCTCCCCGTCGCGCGCTCGCAGCGGCCGGGAGTAAGATGATGTCGCCGCTGCGCTGAAAGCGCCGGTCCGAATCGTTCGCTCACGTGCCCTTCACCGATCCCCGCGACGTTGCGCCGGCGCTGCCGCATCCCGACCTGGTCGCGGCGATTCCGCGGCTGCGCCGCTACGCGCGCGTGCTGACGGGCGACACGACGCGCGCCGACGACCTCGTGCAGGACACCCTTGCGCGCGCGTGGGAAAAACGCAGGCTCTGGCGCGCCGGAAGCGATCTGCGCGCGTGGCTGTTCACGATCATGCACAACGTCCACGTGAACCAGCTTGCGCTCGCTCGCCGTGACGCGGCGAACGTCTCGCTCGATGCGGACGGCGGGCTCGCGTGGGAACCGCCGGTGCGCGCGAACCAGCTCGACCGCGTCGAGCTGATGGAGCTCGTCCAGCAGATGGGCCGGCTGCCGCCCGAGCAGCGCGAAGTGCTCGTGCTCGCTGCGGTGGAAGAGATGCGCTATGAGGAGATCGCCGCCGTGCTTGCGATTCCCGTCGGCACCGTGATGTCGCGCCTGTCCCGCGCGCGTGAAAAGCTGCGCAATCTGGTCGCGTCGCCGCCGTCGACGCTTCGCATCATCAAATGAAACGATCGTCGTGAGCAACGCGCAACCTTCGCCGATCACCGACGCTGACGTCCACGCATACGCTGACGGCCAGCTCGCGCTCGAGCGTGCGGCTGACGTCGAGGCGGCGATCGCGCGCGATGCCGCGCTGGCGGCGCGCGTCGCGGACATTCGCGCGCAGACGAGCGCGTTGCGCGATGCGCTCGATCCGGTGCTCTCCGACCCCATTCCCGACCATCTGCTGTCGGCAGCCACGCCGCCGCACGCCCGCTCGGCGATCGCACGCTGGCTCGCGCCTGCGGCGGCCGTCGCCGCGATGCTCGTCGTCGGGCTCGCGATCGGCTGGTACGGCCGTGGCGCGATCCTCGAGTCGCAGGGCACGCCGATCTCGTTTGCGCGCCAGGTCGCGTTCGCGCATGTGCTTTACGCCGCCGACGCGCGCCGTCCGGTGGAGGTGTGGGCGAACGAGGAGAAGAGCCTCTACACCTGGCTCACCAAGCGTCTCGGCCATCCGGTCCACGCGGTGGATCTCACGAGCGTCGGCTTTTCGCTTGTCGGCGGTCGGCTCGTCGCCGGCAGCGAGCAGCCGACGGCGCTTCTGATGTACGAGAACCCCGACAAGCAGCGGCTCACGCTGCAGATCCGCTGGGACATGCCGACGACGGGCGAGACTGCTTTCCGTTATGCGATCGAAAACGGCGTCGGCGTGTTCTACTGGATCGACGACGACCGTTGCGGCTATGCGATCTCGGGCAATCTCGATCGCTCGCAGCTGCTCGCGATTGCGCGGCTCGTCTACGGCCAGCTGTCGGCGATCGAAGCCGTCGGCAAGAAGCCGGCCGCCGGCTGACCCGTCCTTCGAGTTGACGGCCCCGATGAATCCGACGTGCGGCATTCCGCCGCTGCTTTCGCACGTCCCGAGAATGATTCTCGATGCCGCGCGTCTCTCGCGATCGAATCAAAAGTCGCTATAATTTCCGACCCAAGCGTCACACGCAAAACAGGGAGAAAACATGAAATTCAAGCTGTTGCTGATCATACTTGCGATCGGCATGCTCGGTGCATGCCGTTCGGCACCCGTCATGAACGTCACCGAAGCGCCCGTGGTCGCACCGAGCGGCAAAGCGGTGACCGCGGACAACGTCAGGACGGCGATCCTGAGCGCGGGTGGACGGCTCGGTTGGCAGATGAGCGACGCGGGTCCGGGCGTCATCAATGCGCGGATCGCTCTGCGAACCCACACGGCGAGCGCCGACGTCAAGTACAACGCGAAGACCTACAGCATCGTCTACAGGGAAAGCACCGGTCTCGACGCCAAGGACGGGCAAATCCACAAGAATTACAACGGCTGGATCGAGAACCTGGATCGCGAGATCCGCGTCGAGCTGCTGAGGCTCTGATCCAGGTGATGCGGATGCGACACGCGGGCGCTCGCATGGGTCAAGACGACGGCGATGCGTGCCGAGCCCATGAGCGACTTTGAGCGGGAAATCGCGCTGCTGATCATCGAGACGCTCGGTCTCGAGACGCAAGCGGACGCGATCGCGCCCGATGCGCCGCTGTACGGCGATACGCTCGGGCTCGATTCGATCGACATGCTCGAGATCGCAACGCTGGTGTCCCAGCGCTACGGTGTCGAAATCCGTTCCGGCGACGCCGGGAACGAGAAGATCTTCGGGTCGTTGCGTGCGTTGGCTGCCCATGTCGCGCGCAACCGCACCCCCTGAGCGCTTGGCGCCCGCGCCTGCGCAACGGCCCCCTGCGAGCCGGCTGCGACATGCGGCGCTCGGCGTCGCCATCGCGGCGCCGCTCGCATTGCTGTGGCTCGCCGCTGAACGCGTGCCGCGACTGCTGTTCGTCTTTCCGCTCGCGATCAATGTCGCGCTCGCAGTGGCGTTTGCGCGCACGTTGCGCGAGGGCCGCGAGCCGCTGATCTCGGTGTTCGCCCGCGCCGAGCGCGGAAGGCTCGAGCCCGATCTCGTTCGATACACGCGCCGGTTGACCCGCGTGTGGGTCGTTTTCTTTCTCGTCGTCGCGACCGCGATCGCACTCCTCGCCGTTGCCGCGCCGCCGCCCGCACTGGTCGCGTTCATCGCAATCGGAAACCCGCTGCTGGTGGTGGCGCTGTTCGTCGGCGAATACGCTTTCCGGCGTCGGCGATACGCGCACTATCGACACGCGTCGCCGCTCGCCTTGGCGGCGATCGTGTACGCATACTTGCGGCGAACGACGAGGCATTGACGGATGCGGCCCGTCCTCGCCGGCTTCCAGTCGGGCAGCGTGCTCGCGTGGCGCGGTCGCGAGCGCCTGACCGCCGCTGCCGCGCTCCATGCTGCCCGCAAGCTCGCTGCCGCGTTGCCGCCGGGGCAACACGTGCTCAATCTTTGCGAGTCGCTCGACCGCTTTATCGTCGCGACGATCACCGCGCTCGTCGCCGGTCGAACGCTGGTGCTGCCGCCGACGCGCCTCGGGCGTACGCTCGATCGTCTGCGTGCCGATCTCCCAGATAGCGTTTGTCTCTTCGACTCGTACGCCGGCGACGATGGATCGACGTTCGGCGTCGATCGGTGGATCGAGGCGGCGCTGCGCGAGCCGTCTGCGAGCGTCGACGTTTGGCCCGCCGTCGCCGATGCGCACACCGCGGCGATCCTGTTCACCTCCGGCTCGACCGGCGCGCCGCAGCCGCATCGCAAATCCTGGGGCGAGCTATGCGACGGCGCGCGCGCGCTAATGGGGTCGATCGCGCGGCCCGCCCCGGATGTCGCGATCCTCGGCACCGTGCCGCCGCAGCACATGTTCGGCTTCGAGACGACGGTGATGTTGCCGCTGCAATCGGGGATTCCGGTAATTGCTGCCCAACCCCAATTTGCGGGCGATCTCGTGGATGTCTTGCGCGACGTGCGCGCCGTCGCGGCCGGCGGCGCGTGGCTGATGACCACCCCGCTGCAGTTGCGTGGGTTCCATCGCGAGCGTTGCGCGCTCCAAGGCATCGGCGGCGTGATCGCATCGACGATGCCGCTCGATGGCGCCCTCGCGCGCGATGTCGAACGCGACTGGAACACGACCGTCCATGAGATCTATGGGTGCACCGAGGGGGGCATGCTCGCCGTGCGCCGGCCGGGCACGACATCGACGTGGACGCCCGCCGCCGGCATCGCGTTCGAAATTGCCGATGACGGCAAGGCGCAAGTCTCGGGCGGACATGTGGGCGCAACGCTCTGCATCGCCGACCGCCTGCGTCGCGTCGCCGACAACGGCGACTTCGAGCTGATCGGCCGCGATGCCGATCTCGTCAAGATCGGCGGCAAGCGCGCATCGCTCGCCGGGCTGACGCGCGAGCTCGTCGAAATCGCCGGCGTTCGCGACGGCGTCGTGTTCCTGCCGGCGGACAACGCGCCGCGCGTGGCGGCGCTCGCGGTCGCACCGGGTATCGAAATCGAGGCTCTGCGCCGCGAGCTCGCGCAACGGATCGACCCGGCGTTCATGCCGCGTCCGCTGTTGCTGGTCGATGCACTACCGCGCAACCCGGCCGGCAAGCTGCCGCTCGACGCGTTGCGCGCGCGCGTCTCGGCCGCTCGTGCGACGGCGGCCACCCCATCGCACCGCGCGCAAGCGCTCACCGCACAGTTGCGCTTCGGGCGCGACCATCCGGCGCTCGCCGGGCATTTTCCGGGTCGCCCGATCGTGCCGGGTGTGCTGCTGCTTGCATCGGTCGAGGACCTGCTGCGCGACTCGGGCTTGCGTGTGGTCGAATGCGCGCAGGCGAAGTTCCTGGTGCCGGTGCTGCCCGAACAGCAGGTGACGATCCGTGTCGACGTCGACGAGACTCGGGCCGCACGCTTTTTGATCGTTGCCGGTCACAAAACCGTCGCGTCCGGCACGCTGCGCTGCGTTCGCGCCGAGGCGGGCGCGTGACCGCCATTCCGATGTGGCGCGCGCAGCGCGAGCGCGGCAGCCGCTGGCTGATGCGGCTCATCGTCACGCTCACGCTGAAGGCGGGACGTCCGATCGGCCGTGCGCTGCTCTATCCGATCTGCGCGTACTTTCTGCTGTTCTCGCGCGATGCCCGCGAGGCGTCGCGCGAGTACCTGTGCCGCGTGCTCGGCCGTGCGCCGAGTGTGCGCGAGCGGTTCCGCCATTATCATTGCTTCGCCGGGCAGATTCTCGATCGCGTGCATCTGCTGACCGGCGATCTCGGGCGCTTCGATTGCGCGATCGAAGGCATCGACGTGCTCGAGTCGGCGCTCGCCGCAAGGCGCGGCGTGCTGCTGGTCGGCGCGCACGTGGGAAGCTTCGAATTGATGCGCGTGCTCGCGGTTGCGCATTTTCCGATCCCGGTCCGGGTATTGATGTATGCGGCGAACGCCGAGAAGATCGCGACCGTGCTGGCGCCTCTGAACGCGAACATGCCGCGTCAGGTGATTGCGCTGGGCCGGCCCGAGACGATGCTCGAGGTTCGTGACGCGCTCGCGGCCGGCGAAGTGGTCGGCCTGCTCGCCGACCGCGTCGTCGACGGCGATCGCATGCGCCGCTGCATGTTTCTGGGCGAGCCCGCGGCGTTCGCCGAGGGGCCGTTCATGCTCGCTGCGACCGTCGGCGCGCCGGTCGTGCTGTTTTCGGCGGTGCAGTGCGACGACGGGTCCTATCGCATCCGCTTCGAGCCGTTCGCCGAGCGAGTCGTGCTTCCCCGCGCCGCGCGCGACGCCGCGCTGCAGCAGGTGTGCGAGCGGTATGCGGCATGGCTGGAAGCGCGTTGCCGTGAAGCGCCGTTCAACTGGTTCAACTTCTACGATTTCTGGGCGGCCGATCCGGCGCCCCGGCGCTGACCGACGATGCGCTTCGTCGGGCTTCTCGCGTGGGCGGTCGCGACCACAGCGGCCGGTGCAACGTCGTCGCTCGACATCGCCGATCTCATGGCGAAGCTTTCGGCGGTCGATGTGAGCGTCGTCACGTTCGAGGAGACTCGCCATTTCGCCGTGATGTCCGCACCTGTCGTACGGCGTGGCACGCTGCGCTACGAGCGCCCGGATCGCCTCGAGATGCAGGTCGTCACGCCTTTTCCCGAGACGGTGGAGATTGCAGGCAGCCGCATCCGTATCGAATCGCCCGACGGCCGGCGGGAATGGAGCCTTGCCGCGCAGCCGGTTGCGCTCGCATGGATCGAAGCGATCCGCGCATCGCTCGCCGGTGACGTCGCGACGCTTGCCCGCCTGTTCCGCATCACGCTTACCGGGACGAGCGCCTCGTGGCGGCTGCACCTCGAGCCGCTCGACGCGCGCGTGGCGACAACGCTCGCGCACGTCGAAGTGCGCGGACGCGAGGCGCAGCTTTCGACGATCGAGATCGTCGATCGGCAGGGCGATCGCGTCGTCATCAAGCTCGAGCCCGTGCAGCGCCGGCCGCAGTGAGCTTGCGCGCTCGTGTGACCGCCGTCTGGCTGCTCGTCGTCGCGGCCGCGGTGGTATTCGTATCGACACGCCTGCGAGTCGATGCCGATTATTCGGCCTTTCTGCCGGTCGCGACTTCGACCGAGCAGCGCTTTCTCGTCTCCGAATTGAAAGAGGGCTCGGCGAGCCGGCTGCTGCTGATCGAGGTCTCGGGCGATGCGCCGGAGCGGCTGGCCGGCACGAGCCGGACACTCGCGCAGCATCTTGCTGCCGATTCACGATTTCGTTACGTGAACAATGGCGATTCCGAGTGGGGAATGCGCGATTTCGAAGCGCTGCGAGCGAATCGGTATCTGTTGAGCGACGCGGGGAGCGCCGGGAAGTTCGGCGCGCAAGCATTGCACGCAGCGCTTGCCGCGCGCGTACGCGCGCTCGCGAGCGGCTCGGGCATTGTGGACAAGGCTCTGCTGCCCGAGGATCCGACCGGCGAAACGCTCCATCTCGCGGCGCGCCTTGCACCGGCCGCGCAGCCGCGCCAGCAGTTCGGCGTGTGGTTCGACGCGTCGGGCACGCGCGCGGTTCTGGTCGCGCAAACGCGCGCGCCGGGCTCGGATCTCGATGGCCAGGCGCAGGCGCTCGCCGGGTTGGAGCAGGCATTTGCCTCTGCGTCCGCGAACACGCATGCAAGACTTCGCTACTCGAGTCCCGGCGCGATGGCCGCGCAGAGTCGCACGCTGATCGCCGACGATGCCTCGCGGCTCGGTCTCGTATCGACGGCGCTGGTGCTCGCCATTCTCGGCTTCGTCTACCGCTCGCTCACCGTTGTCGCGTTGTGCGCGATACCGGCGCTTACGGGGCTTCTCGTCGGCGTCGCGGCAGTGGACGTCGTGTTCAGCGCCGTGCATGCGATCACGCTGGGCTTCGGCGCGACGCTGCTCGGCGAGGCAGTCGATTATCCGGGCTATCTGTTGACGCAGATGCAGCGCGACGAGACGGCGCGGGCGACGCTCGCGCGACTCGCGCGCACGCTCGCGATGGCCGTGTTGACGACCGCGGCGGCGTCGGTCGCCCTGCTGCTCGCCGGATTCCCCGGGCTTGCGCAACTCGGCGTATTGACGATGGTGGGCGTGCTCGGCGCGGGCGCCGTCACTGCGTGGGTTCTCCCGCATTGGGTGCCGGCAGGGTGGCGACCGGCGCCGATCGCTTCGTCGCTCGCGCACTGGCGACTGCCGCAATCGCCGCGAGCGAGCGCCGCGATCGCCATCGCATTGGCTGCGACGCTGCTCGCGCTCGCGGCTCGCCACGTGGTGTGGGATGACGACCTCGCGAACATGAATCCGCTGCCCTCCGAGCTGAAGCAGCGCGATCGCGAGTTGCGCGCAACGCTCGGTGCGCCGGAGGTTCGTTACATGCTGCTCGTCGACGCGCCGACGCAGCAGGTCGCGCTGCGCAACGCCGAGCAGCTGCGGCCCGTTCTCGAGCGGGCGGTCGCTGCGCGCGTCGTCGGCGGCTTCGAGCTCGTCAGCGATTACCTGCCGTCGCAGTCGACGCAACAGCAGCGCCGGACCGCGCTGCCGGAGCCCGATCGGCTGCGTGCGAACTTCGCAGAGGCGCTGTCGGGGTTGCCGCTTCGCATCGAGGCGTTCGCGCCGTTCTTCGACGCGGTCGCGCGCGCGAAAGCGGCGCCGCCGATATCGGCAGCCGATCTCGCCGGCACGGCGCTCGGTCTCAAGGTCGAAGCGCTGTTGCGCACCGACGCCGGTCGCTGGTATGTCGTCGTGCCGCTTGCGGCCGTGGCCGATCCCGCGCAGGCGCAGGCTTACCTCGCGGGCGCGCAGATGCCCGACGTACGCTGGATCGACTTGCAGGCGACGTCGCGTGCGATGATGGCGGGGTTTCGCGCGCGTGCGCTGCAGGCATTCGGCGTCGGTGCGCTGCTGATCGTGATCGTGCTTGCCGTGGGTCTGCGCAGCGTCGCGATTGCGCTGCGCATCGCGCTCGCGCCGGCGCTTGGCGTCGTGGCGACTGCCGCGGGCATCGTCGCGCTCGGTTCTGCGCTCACCGTTTTTCACCTCGTGGCGTTGATGCTGGTCGCGGGAATCGGCACCAACTATGCGCTGTTTCTCGCGCGCGGTGCCGCGGCCGGCGGGACGCCGGGCACGATGCTCCGCTCGCTCGCGGTCGTCGCCGGAACGACGCTGTGCGCGTTTGGTACGCTTGCGTCGTCGCGGATACCGGTGTTGCACGCGATCGGCTCGACCGTCGCGCTGGGCGTCGTGCTGAGCCTCGCGTTCTCGGTGTTGATGCCGGCGCTCAATCGTCAATCACACGCATGAAGATGCGTTCGCTGACCGTAGTGGCTTCGACGCTCACCAACGCCTGCGGCGTCGGTTGGGACGCGGTTGCGTCGACGTTGCGACGGGGGCGAACGTCGCTGCGTGCATTCGATCTCGAGTGGTCGCCGCCGCTCGCCACGTGGATCGGGCGGGTCGCGGGACTCGAAGCGGCGCCTCTGCCCGCCGCGTTCGCGACGCTCGATTCGCGCAGCAACCGGCTCGCGCATCTGTGCCTCGAGCAGGACGCGTTCGACGCCGCCGTCGAAAGGACCTCGAAACGACACGGTCGGGATCGCATCGGGCTGTTCGTGGGCACGACGACGTCGGGAATTCTGTCGACCGAGCTCGCGTTCCGCGAATGGATCGGCGCATCGGCGGAGCACGCTTCGCGCACGCCGCTCGCGATCGAGCGCAACGTGCACAACATGCACGCGACCACCGAGTTCGTACGCCGTCGCCTCGGTCTCGAGGGCCCGGTGCAGACGATCTCGACCGCGTGCTCGTCGAGCGCCAAGGTGTTCGCAGCCGCTTCCCGCTTCATCGACGCCGGTCTCTGCGACGCGGCGGTGGTCGGTGGAGTGGACTCGCTCGCACTGTCGACGCTGTTCGGCTTCAAGGCGCTCGATCTCGTCTCCACAGGCCCTTGTCGTCCTTTCGCCGCCGATCGCGACGGCATTTCGATCGGCGAAGCGGCAGGTTTCGCGCTGCTCGAGCCCGACGCAGAAGGAAGCGTCCGCCTGTCAGGTTATGGCGAGAGCTCCGACGCATGGCACATGTCGTCGCCGCATCCTGAAGGCGCAGGCGCCGTGGTCGCCATGCGGGGCGCGCTCGAGCTCGCCGGCGTCGATGCCGCCGCCGTCGGCTACGTGAACCTGCACGGCACGGCGAGCCGCGCGAACGATACAGCCGAGGATTGCGCCATCACGATCGTATTCGGCACGCGCACGCCGGTGAGCTCGACCAAGGGCTACATGGGCCACACGCTGGGTGCAGCCGGCATCACCGAAGCGCTGATCACAGTCATGTCGATTGCCGAGCAGTGGATACCCGGCACGGTCAATTGCGATGTCGTGGATCCCGCGCTGCATTGTGCGATCGTGCGCGAGTCGCGCGCACAGCCGCTCGACGTTGCGATGAGCAACTCGTTCGGCTTCGGCGGCAGCAATTGCGCACTCGCTTTCGAGCGGATCCGTTGAAAGCGATCTCCATTGCCGCAACGGGCGTCTGTGCAAGCGGACTGCCTGACTGGTCGAGCGCGTCCCGAGTGCTCGCAGGCGACGAACCGTTCGAGGCTGCATCGGTTTCGAAGCGACCCGTCGACGGGCTTCAGTCGACGGAGCGCCGGCGCATCAACGAGACATCGCGGCTTGCGTGCCTCGCCGCGCAAGACGCGCTCGCGCGGCTGCCGCGCGACGCCGCCGTCACGATGCCTGCGATCTTCGCCTCGTCGGACGGCGATGGCGCGGTTCTCATGCAGACGCTGACCTCGCTCGCGCAGCGCGAAATCGTCGTGTCGCCGACCGCGTTCCACAACTCGGTCTACAATGCACCGGCGGGCTACTGGAGCATTGCGACGCGCTCGACGGCGCCGTCGACGACCGTATGCGCCGAGCGCGCATCGCTCGCCGTTGCGCTGCTCGAAGGCTACGCGCAGGCGACGGCCCGCGACGGACCGGTGCTCGTGGTCGCCGTGGACGTTCCCTTTCCAGATGCGCTGCGGGGATTGGGGCCGAGCGCGGGCGCGTTCGCCTGCGCGCTCGTGCTCGACGGCGCCGCGGCCACGCGAGCGCCGCGCGTTGACGGATGGACGATCGTGAAGCAGCCGATGATCACCGATGCGACGCAGGCGATCGACCGCGCGTTCGAAGGCAACGCCGCAGCCGCCGCCTTGCCGCTGCTGCGCGCGCTGGTGAGAGCGCAGCCAACCCGCGCCGCATTGCCTTACGTCGGCGGGTCGTGGCTCGAGCTCGAGGTCGTGCCGTGCTGATCGCGGGCGTTCGCATTGCAGAGCTCGTTCCGCATCAGGGCGCGATGTGCCTGCTCGACGCCGTGGTTGAATGGGACCGCGAGCGGATCGTCTGCCACAGCGACCGGCATCGCGCGATCGACAATCCGCTCAGAGTGCGCGGTCGACTCTCGTCGCTGCACGCGATCGAGTTCGCCGCGCAGGCGATGGCGGCCCACCAGCGCCTTGCCGGTGACAGCGTCGCGAGCGCGCGTTACGGGCTCCTGGTCAGCGTGCGCCAGTGCACGGTTGCCGTTGAGCACATGGAGACGTGCGCGTCGCCGCTGGTGATCGAGGCAACGCGCATCGCGAGCACGGCGCAAGCGCTCACCTACGCATTTCGCGTCGGCACGATCGACACGACGATCGCAAAGGGTCGCGCGAGCGTGCTGCTGGTCGGCGAGGATGCGGCGTGAAGCGCGCGCTCGTGACAGGAGGCAGCGGTGCGATCGGCGCCGCGATCTGCCGCCACCTCGCGGCCGCCGGCCATCGCGTGCTCGTGCATGCTCATCGCAATGCCGAAGCGGCGTCTGACGTGGCCTCGGCGATCGTCGCCACGGGCGGTCGGGCCGAAAGCGTCTTGTTCGACGTGACCGACGCCGCGGCCGTCGCCGCAACGCTGTCGGCGCTCGTCTCGACGGAGCCGATCCAGATCCTCGTCCACAACGCGGGCTATGCCGATGACGCGCCGCTCGCCGGCATGACGCGCGAGCAGTGGCACGGCGTCATCGACGTCATCCTGCACGGATTCTTCAACGTCACGCAGCCGCTGCTGATGCCGATGATCCGCGCGCGCTGGGGACGAATCGTCAACGTCGTCTCGGTTGCGGCGCTCGTCGGCAACCGCGGCCAGGCGAACTACACGGCGGCGAAGGCGGGCGTGATCGCCGCCGCCAAGTCGCTAGCGCAGGAAGTGGCGCGCAAGGGAATTACCGTCAACAACGTTGCGCCGGGCATCGTCGACACGCCGATGTCGCGACGCGCGTTCGACGACGCTCGCGTGCGCGCGCTCGTGCCGATGCAACGAATGGGCACTCCCGACGAGATCGCCGCGGTCGTCGCGTTTCTCGCGTCCGACGCGGCATCGTATGTGTCGGGGGAAACGATCTCGGTCAACGGCGCGATGTACTCATGAAAGCGGTCGTCGTCATCCCGGCGTACAACGAGGCGCGCACGATTCGCGACCTCGTGCAACGAACGCTCGTTTTCGCGGCGACGATCGTCGTGGTGGACGACGGTTCGGCCGACCGCACGGCGGACGCCGTTTCGGATCTGCCGGTGACGCTGCTGCGACACGAGGTCAATCAGGGGAAGGCGGCGGCGCTCGCAACCGGTTTCGCGTGGGCGCTTGCGAACGGCGCCGAAGCGGTCGTCACGCTCGACGGCGACGGTCAGCACCGGCCCGAAGACGTCCCCCGCCTGCTCGGCGTGGCCGCGCTGCATCGTGACCGCCTCGTCATCGCCGCACGCCTGACCGGTCGCGATGCCTATCCGCGCGCACGCAATTTCGCCAATCGCTTCGCCGATTTCTGGGTCAGCTGGGCCGCCGGACATCGCGTCGTCGATTCGCAATGCGGACAACGCGTTTATCCCGCTGCGCTTCTGCATCGGATCGCAGCGCTCGGCGAGACCTCCGGCGGTTTCACGTTCGAGAGTGAAGTCGTGATCCGCGCGGCGCAGCTCGGGTTCACCACGATCGCCATGCCGATCGCCGCGATTCACGTCGCGACCGGGCGCGCGAGCCATTTCCGTCCGGCTCGCGACATCGCGCGCATCGTCCGGATGGTCGCCGGCTATCTGCTGCGCGCGGGCCTCAATCCGCGCGGACTCTGGCGCAGCCTGCGCGCGTCCGCGTGCATCGTCGATCCGCCCGACGGCGCGCAACGAGCGGGCGCGTCCGTCCTCCATCGGCCGTCTTCTGCCACTTCCGAATAGGTCGACCGATGCCCGCTCTTGCGCCTGCCCGCGTCGGCGACCCGGTCGCCGCGATCGACACGCCCGCGCTCGTCGTCGATCTCGACGCGCTCGAACGCAATCTCGATCTGATGGCCAACGCGGTGCACGGCGCCGGCGTCGCGCTGCGGCCGCACGCCAAGGCGCACAAGTGCCCGGCCATCGCGCTCGCGCAGATCGACCGCGGCTCCGCCGGTATCTGCTGCCAGAAGGTCGGCGAAGCGGAGGTGTTCGTCGCGGCGGGCGTGCGCAACGTGCTCGTAACCAATGAAGTGGTGGATCCGACGAAGCTCGCGCGACTCGCCACACTTGCGCGCGATGCGCGAATCGGCGTGCTCGCCGACGACGTCGGCAATGTAACTGCGATCGGCGAAGCGGCGCGCACGGCGCATGTCGCGCTCGATGTCTTCGTCGAAGTCGATGTCGGCGCGCATCGTTGCGGCGTCGGGTCTGCGGCGGATGCGCTCACGCTTGCGCGCGCAATCGATTTGACTGGGGGGCTGCGCTTCGGCGGCCTGCATGCGTATCACGGCGCAGCGCAGCATCTGCGCCAGCCGGACGAGCGCCGCGCGGCGGTCGCCGCCGCAACGGACATCGCGCGCGGCGCACGGGACGCGATCGTCGCGGCCGGCATCGCGTGCTCGACGGTCACCGGCGGCGGCACCGGCACGTGGCAGCTCGAGCGCGACAGCGGCCTCTACACGGAAATCCAGCCGGGATCGTACATCTTCATGGACGCCGATTACGGCCGCAACGCGCTTGCGCCGGATCAGCACGTGTTCGAGCAGAGTCTTTTCGTCGTCGCGATGGTGATGAGCGTCGCGGTCGAAGGTCAGATCGTCGTCGACGCGGGTCTCAAGGCGTTCGCGTTCGACTCCGGACCGCCGCTCGTTTACGGCGCGCGCGGATTGCAGTACGTCAAAGGCTCCGACGAGCATGGCATCGTCGCGGTCGCGCGCGGCGCGACACGGCCTGTTCTCGGCGAGCGACTGTGGCTCGTTCCCGGCCATTGCGACCCCACCGTCAACCTGTACGACTGGCTCGTCGGCGTTCGCGGCGAGCGGGTCGAATTGGTGTGGCCGGTCGCCGCGCGCGGAGCGCTCAGTTGACCGATGTGCAAATCGCGCGCGAGATGAATTCGTCCATGTCGCTGTCGGGCGTCTATCCGATCGTCGCGACGCCGTTTCATCCCGATGGCGCACCCGATCCGGCCGATCTGGCGCGTGTCGTCGACTTCGTCGTCTCAGCGGGCGCCGACGGCGTCGTGTTTCCCGGCGTGGCGAGCGAGTTCGAGACGCTGGAACACGGCGAGCGACGCGCGCTCGTCGCTGACGTTGCGCGCGCGCTCGCCGGTCGTCGGCCGCTGGTCGTCGGCGTGTCCGCGCCGGATGCCGCGCTTGCGATCGAATACGCCGCGCAGGCACGCGACCTCGGCGCTGCCGCCGTGATGGCGATGGCGAGCGCCGCCGTCGGCGCCGACGAGCCGTCGCAAATTGCGTTCTTTCGTACCGTCGCTGCAGCGGGCGTCCCGGTCATCCTGCAGAACGCACCGGCGCCGCTCGGCGCCGCGCTCGTGCCCGAGAAGGTCGCCACGATTGTCGGCGCAGTGGACGGCGTCGCATATGTGAAGGAGGAAGTGTTGCCGTGCGGCCAGCGCATCACGCGCGTGTTGAGCGCGGCGCCCGCGGGCCTCGTCGGCGTGTTTGGCGGCGCCGGCGGACGCTACATTACCGACGAGCTCGCGCGCGGCGCTTGCGGCACGATGCCCGCATGCGAGCTTACCGACCTGCACGTTACGCAGTTCGCGTGCCACCGGCGCGGCGATGCGGCGGGCGTCAGACGGCTGTTCAACCGGATGCTGCCGCTGCTCAATTTCCAGGCGGTGTTTCGGATGGCAATGACCAAGGAGGTGCTGCGTCGGCGCGGCGTCATCCACTCGACGTTCGTGCGCGCAGCCGGACCACGCTTCGATACCGGCGACATCGCCGAGCTCGATCGACTGCTCGCCGATATCGCGGATCTGTTGCCGTTGGCGACGCCTGCGCCGACCTAATCGTTCGAAGGGGGAACATGTGATGCGCTGCCTGCCCAAGACCGTTGCCACCGTGATGCTCGCCACCGCGACCGCGGTTGGCGCGACTTCGCTTCACGCACAGACCGTGCTCGACTTTCCGACGTGGCAGGCCGAAGAGCCCGGCGTGTCGACGTGGTGGAAGGACCTGATCGCTGCGTACGAAAAGAAGTATCCGGACGTCAAGATCAATCTGCAGCAGGTGCCGTTCGCGCAGTTCGTCAAGCAGATGACCGTGCGCTTCGCCGCCGGCAATCCGCCGGACATCGTGCACCTGCCGTCGCGCGACTTCGCAAGCTTCGCCGATCAGGGTTGGCTCGAGCCGCTCGACGAGCGCCTGAAGACGACCGACATCCCGGCGAGCTGGCCGCCGCTGCAATCGGAGATGCGCTGGAACGGCAAGACGCAAGGCGTGCTGCTGATGGGCTATGGCGGCATCCTGTTCTACAACGAGCAGAAGCTCGCCGACGCGAAGCTCGCCGTGCCAAAGACGCCCGAGCAATGGCTCGCGGCGATGAAGGCGACGACCGATGCGAGCAAGGGGCAGTTCGGCCTTGCGACGATCACCGCCGAGCATCCGAACATGGTCGTCGAGATGGCATCGTGGGTGATCGGCTCGGGCGCCGACTGGCTCGCTGGCGGCAAGTACAACTTCACCGATCCCGCGGTCGTGAAGGCGATCGACGGCTGGCGGCAGTCCGTTGCATTCGCGCCGAAGGGCACGAATTCGGCGACCGCGCGCCAGCTCTTCATCGACGGCAAGGTCGCGTTCCTGCGCGACGGACCGTGGGTGCTGGGCGCGCTCGAGAAGGCGAATCCCGACGTAAAGCCGCACCTGAAGATCGCCGGGCTGCCTTTCCCGGTGACGCCGGGCGGCGCGAGTAACAGCCTGCACATCACAGCGAAGACCGATGCGAAGAAGAAGGAGGCCGCATGGCGCTTCATCGAGCTGGCTGCTTCGCCCGAATGGCAGAACCGCTATGCGCTCACCGGCTCGCCCGCGCCGCGCAAGGGCGCGCTGAAGGCGTCCGACATCGCGGCGAAGCCCGCGCTGAAGATCGTCAACGACGAGGCGGCGAAGGCACATAACTTGTTTCCCGAGCTGCAGCCGGTGCGCGCGAACTACAACGACTTCGCGACGCTCGTCACGAAGGCGGCGATGAAGATGATCTCGACACCGGAGCCAACCGCGAAGGCGCTCGCCGAGCTGCAAACGGAGCTCGAGCGGCAGGTTCCGCTCAAGTAGACGGCGTGCCCCGATCGAGGTGAGCGCCGCCGAGAACCCGCCGCGTCGCCGCTCGCCGCTGAAGCGTGCACAGCGGCGACTCGCGTGGGCGCTGCTCGCGCCGGCGTTCGTTGCCGTCGCGCTTCTCGTCGCGTGGCCGATTTACGTCGTCGTTCAGATGAGCGTGCGCCCCGGCAAGGCGCTCGCGCTGACACAGCTGATGACGCAGGCGCTCGGTCTCGGCAACTTCGATCGCGTGCTGCACCAGAGCACGACGTGGGCGGCGTTCGTGCACTCGGCGATCTATACGATGGGAACGCTTGCGCCTTCGTTCCTGTTCGGGCTGCTCGCAGCGCTGCTCTTCAACCGTGTGTTCCCGGCGCGCCGGTGGCTGCGCAGCCTTCTGCTGCTGCCATGGGCGGTGCCCGGTGTGATCGTCAGCATCACGTTTCTGTGGATGTTCGATGCGTCGTTCGGTGTGGTCAACTCGGTGCTGCGCAGGCTCGGGCTGCTGACGACCGACCTCGCATGGTTCGTCGACGCGGACACCGCGATGCTCGCCGTCATCATGCCCACCGTCTGGAAGAGCTTCCCGTTTTTCACGATCACGCTGCTTGCGGCGCTTCAGGCGATCCCGGTCACGTTGTACGAGGCGGCGCGTGTGGACGGCGGCAGCGCGTGGCAGCAGTTCCGCTACGTGACGTGGCCGGGCATCAAAGGACCCGCACTGCTCGCGCTGCTGCTGAACGGGCTGTGGACGTTCCGCGAGTTCGACATCATCTACGCGTCTACCGGCGGCGGCCCGGCGGGCGCCACGGAGACGCTCGGCATCCTCGTGTACCGCGAGGCGTTCGCGAGCTTCCGCTTCGGCACGGCGGCCGCGCTCGGCGTGCTGATGCTCACGATTGCCGCCGTGGTCGTGCTGCTGTCGATGCGGCATTTGAAGGGTGAGTTCAAATGACCGCGGACGCGCGATCGTGAGAGCGCGCGTGCGGCGATGGCTTGTCGCCGGGCTCGCGGCGGCCACCGTCGCCGTCGTGCTCTTTCCCGTCTACTGGATGTTCGTCACGAGCGTGTTGCCGTCGTCGCTCGTGCTGTCGCGGCAGCCGCCGCTGATCCCGCCGCTCGACGCGCTCTCGCTCAACGCGTACGTCGAGGTGTTTCGCCGCCGCCCGGTGCTCGTCTGGCTTGCGAACAGCGCGATCGTCGTCGTCGGCTCGACGGTGATCAGCCTGACGATCTCCACGCTCGCCGGCTATTCGCTGTCGCGCTTTCGCACGCCCGCGCAACGCGTCGCCGGCGCGACGCTGCTGTTGTCGAAGATGCTGCCCGGGAGCCTGATCGTCATCCCGTTCTTCGTGATGTTCACGACGGTCCACCTGATCGACAGCCTCGCCGCTCTGGTGCTCGCCAACGTTTCGGTCGGCGTGCCGTTCGCGACATGGATGATGAAAGGCTTCTTCGACACGCTGCCGCGCGATCTCGAAGAGGCCGCGGCGATCGACGGCTGCTCGCCGCTGCAGGCGTTGCGGCACGTGATCCTGCCGCTCGCGCGTCCCGGGCTCGCCGCCTGCGCCATCTATCTCGCGATCGTCGCGTGGTCCGAATTCGTATTCGCGCGCACGCTCGTCACGAACGCGAGCCATTGGACCGTCACCGTCGGATTGCAGTCTTTCGTCGGTGAATACCTTGTCGAATGGCCGGCGTTGATGGCGGCCGGCTTCGTGTCGCTGCTGCCGATGTTCGTGCTGTTCCTATTGCTCGAGCCGTTCCTCGTTTCGGGTCTCACGTCGGGCGCCGTCAAGCAGTGAACATCGATCAGGCGTCCATCCGATAGCGCCATAGCGAGTCGCGCGGCTCGATGCCGAGTCCCCGCCCCGCCGGCAGCTCGTAGAAGCCCGCGTTGCAGCGCATTGCCGTGTCGACGTGCGCGAGGTTGCGGTCGAACACCGACGGCTGGTACTCGTGGTACGGGCAGTTCGGCAACGTCGCTGCCGCGTGCAGGCTCGCCGCCATGAAGATGCCCACGCCGATCGTCGCATGCGGGATCACTTGCGCGCCATGCGCCTGTGCGAGCCGCGCGATCGCGACGAACTGCGATACACCGGTGTGGGCCATCTCCGGTTGCACGATCGCAAGCGGCGCGCGCGTCAAACGCAGCCGCACTTCGTGAACGTTGCGCCATTCCTCGCCCGGGGCGACCGGAATGCCAGCATGCACGGCGACCTCGGCGAGACCGTCGATGTCCTCCGGCGCGCAGGGCGCCTCGATGAAGTACGGATGCGTGCTCGCGATCGACCGCGCAAGCTCGAGCGCCTCGTCGGCCGTGTACTTCCAGTGCAGATCGGCCATCAGATCGACGTCGGGACCTAGCGCGTCGCGCAGCGCGTGCATTTCCGCGGCAACGCCTTCGCGCGAAACGGCTGCCGCGTATTTCAGCCCACGGTAGCCGCGGGCGATCCACTCGCGAGCGAGCTCGACGCGCTCCGCTAGTGTGGCCTTAGGCAGGCCCGACACGTACGCCGGGATCCGCGTAGTGCGTGCGCCGCCCAGCGCCTGCACGAGCGGCACGCCGGCGAGCTTCGCGGCCAGATCCCACAGCGCGATGTCGATCGCCGCGAGTGCGTCACCGTAGAAGCCGCCCGACGCGCCGCGTACGCGCATCAGGTCGTAGAGCTCGTCGTAGATCGCCGGCGCATCACGCGGATCGCGGCCCTCGACGATCGGGATCATCACCTCACGCAGGATCGCGAGCACGGCTTGCGGCGCGACGATGCCGTAGGTTTCGCCCCAGCCGATCGTGCCATCGGCGGCCGTCACTCGCACCAGCACCGACATGTCCTTCACCGGATAGATCGTGCGGTTGCCGCGGCGCACGATGTAGCCCTTGGCGTTGACCGATTCGCCGGGCCCGAGCGGACCGAGATACGGGACGTCGCGCGGCAGCGAGACGGCGAACGCTTCGAGCGAGCGAACGATGATCGACACGTTACGAGCTCAGCGCGACGATCCCTCGCGGCGTGCGCAGCATCGCACAGAGCCGCACGTCGCGATCGAACGTGACATGAAGTGCGTCGGCGAGCCCAAGTGTCGCGAGCGCCGCGCGGATCGGCGCAGGTTCAGGATGCGACGCCGCGAACTGGGCGAGCGTTACGCCGGACGCCGGAAGCGCGTCGGCAGGATGCGCGGCAACATCCCACTGGATGAGCGCCGGCAGCACGCCTTTGCCGGGCCGCGATCCATCATCCTGGATCGTGATTCGCCACCGATAGTCGCCGCGCGACAACGCGTGGATCGTGCCGAGCGTTACCGGGCAGGCGGCGACCGCCCGCCCGATGTCCGTCGTGCGGGCGACCCAGTGGATGAGCCGCGGTCGCTCGCCGATCTCGCCTTGCATCGCGACGCTATCGAGATCGAACCAGCGCGGCCGCGCGGGCTCCGTTCCCGCGGGATCGATCGCGATCACTTCGAGGAACGCCCGGGCGCCGAGCGAAAGCAGCGCGTTGTGCGTGCCCATCGCGACGTGCTTGCCGCCGAGGGTCGGCGCGACGCCGATGAGGTCGGCGACATAGTCGATACCATCTTCGAGCGTCGTCGCGGCGACGACGAGATGATCGAATGTCGCGAGCGGTTTCACTCCGATGGCGCGGCCTCTTCGGCCGCGAAATCGAGCTCGACGCGCGCACCGTTCGGATCGAAGAAGAAAAGCTGCCACTGCCCGCGGCCGACCAGCCGGCGAAGATCGTAGTCGATGCCGCGCGCCTTCAATTTGGTGACCGTCGCGGCAAGGCCGTCCGCGCTGAATGCCATGTGATCGATGACGCCGGCGCGAAGATCGGCGCGCGTCTTGCCGCCGATCACGTGCAGGATCGGCACGCCGCCCGCGTACAGCCAAGCGCCTGGGAACCCGAACGGCGGCCGCGGACCGTCTTCGAGGCCGAGCAGGTCGTCATAAAAGCTTACGGTACGCGGTACGTCGTCCGTGAGGATCGTGAAATGATTCATCGTGGTGACGGGCATCGTCGGCTCCTCCGCATCGCGTCGCTGCGACGCCTATCTTACGTCAACGCTTCGGCGGCGAACGACACCGCAACCGCTGTCGCGTCCGGTCCGTGCGCGTCGTTGCACGGCAGCGCATCGTCGCCGCCGCTCCACGCATGGCCGAGCGCCGTGACGCACACATAGCGGACGACGAGGCGGCCGCCGATCGTCCAGTCGCGCGTCGTCGTCAACCGCTCGTTCACGAGTGCGCGCCGTTCGGCGTCCGAGGGGGGAATGGCGCTTGCCGACACCATCGCCGCGCCGACAGCCGGGTACCCATTGAAGCGAAGATATTGCCGCACGAGCGCGACCGCGTTGCGAATATTGACGACGTTGTCGCTTTCACCGTGGATCGCGAGCAGCGGCACGCGCGGAGAATCGACGCCGCGCGCCTGCGCCGCGATCGCCTCGACGTCGGTTTCGGGTCCGCGCTGCATCACGCCGATCGCCGTGAACGCGGAGGCCGCCGCGCCGCACGCGATGCCCGAATGCACGACGACCGCGCGCACGAGGTCCGGCTCGCGCAGTCCCATGACCGCTGCGAGCGCACCGCCCGCCGACATGCCGACGACGATGATCCGTTGCGGGTCGGCGCGGTACCAGCGGCGCACGGAGCGGATCATCGCGGCGACGATGGCGGCTTCGCCGTGTCCGTTCACCGTTGCCGCATCGAACCAGTTCCAGCAGCGGTAACTGTTCGCCGCGTCCTTCTGGCGCGGCATCAGCACCAGCGCGCCGATCGCGTCGGCTTGTGCGACGACGTGCGCGCCCTGCGCAAATTCCTCGGGCGTCTGCTGGCAGCCGTGGCAGAACACGTACAGCGGAGCTTGGCGAAACCGCGTGAAGCCGCGCGGCACATAGAGCACGTACTCGCGCCGCGGCCACGCGAATGGCAGCAGCGCGAGAAAGCCGCTCCACGCGCCCTTCTTGCCGTATACCCAGCGGCCGGGCGATGGCTCGCGACGAAACAGCCGGCCGGCGGCAGCCTTTAAACGCGACCAGCGGCTGCCGCCGTTCATCATTTGACCTTACGTCGGGCGCTGCGCTGCGGTTGGCATCACTTGCTGCCGACGATCGTCGGCGCCGTCCCGTCCACCGTGTTGCCGTAGATGAAGTTGTTGCCCTGCGACTCGGCAATGCCGCCGGCGAGCGCGGCGCGATGCGGTTTCGGCATTGCAATCTCCCTTGGTCCCCTCGGAACATCGGACCGGCGCGCGGGCTATTCGTCGGCGGTCAGATCAGCACGATGTCGTACTGCTCCTGCGTGTAGATGTTTTCGACCTGCAGCGAGATCGGCTTGCCGATGAAATCGCCGAGCTGTGCGAGGCTCTGCGACTCTTCGTCGAGAAAGAGATCGATCACCGACTGCGAGGCGAGGATGCGGAACTCGCGCGCGTTGAATTGCTTAGCCTCGCGCATGATCTCGCGCAGGATCTCGTAGCAGATCGTCTGCGCCGTCTTCAGCTCGCCGCGGCCGCCGCACGTGGGGCACGGCTCGCACAGCACGTGCGCGAGCGACTCGCGCGTGCGCTTGCGCGTCATCTCGACGAGGCCGAGCTGCGTGAAGCCGTTCACGGTGAGCCGCGTACGGTCCCTTTCGAGCGCGCGGTTCAACTCGGCGAGCACCGCCGCGCGATGGTCGGCGTTCTCCATGTCGATGAAATCGATGATGATGATGCCGCCGAGGTTTCGCAGCCGAAGCTGGCGCGCGATCACCTGCGCGGCCTCGAGATTCGTCTTGAAGATCGTGTCGTCGAAGCTGCGGCCGCCGACGTAGCCGCCGGTGTTGACATCGATCGTCGTCATCGCCTCGGTTTGGTCGATGATGAGATACCCGCCGGACTTCAAGTCGACGCGGCGCGCGAGCGCCTTCTCGATCTCATCCTCGACGCCGTGCAGGTCGAACAGCGGCCGCTCGCCGCTGTGATGGCTGATCCGCTCGACGATCGCCGGCGTGTATTCGCGCGCGAAGTCCTGCATCCGGATGAACGTTTCGCGCGAGTCGACGTAGATGCGCGCGGTCTCCTCGGTCGCCATATCGCGCAGCACGCGCTGCGCGAGGTTGAGGTCCTGGTAGAGCAGCACCGGCGCCGGCACGTCGCGCGCGCGCGAGTTGAGGTCGCCCCAGAGCTTCGTCAGGTACTCGATGTCGTTCTGCATCTCGCGCTCGGTGGCCGTTTCGGCCATCGTGCGGATGATGAAGCCGCCCGTGGTGCCCGCGGGCAGCAGCAGCGTGAGCTTTTCGCGCAACAGCTCGCGTTCGGCTTCGTCCTCGATGCGCTGCGAGATGCCGATGTGCGAGTCCTGCGGCAGGTAGACGAGCAGCCGGCCGGCGAGGCTCACTTGCGTGGACAGACGCGCGCCCTTGGTTCCGATCGGATCTTTGATCACCTGCACGAGCAGCGCCTGGCCCTCGTGCAGGATGCGCTCGATCGGCCGTGCGTCGCTGCCGCCATGGCCATTCTGCCGGTGCTCCCAGATGTCGGCGATATGCAGGAACGCCGCACGCTCGAGACCGATTTCGAGGAACGCGCTCTGCATGCCGGGCAGCACGCGTGCCACGCGCGCGAGATAGATGTTCCCGACAAGCCCCCGCGCGCTCGCGCGTTCGACGTGCAGTTCTTGCACGACGGCTTGCTCGAGCATTGCGACGCGGGTTTCCTGTGGCGTTACATTGATGAGGATCTCATGGCTCATCGGAACGTGCGTGGATCATGCCGAAATCCCGGTGCGGCGGCAACATGGCCGCCATGACGTTGGAATAGGTTATAGCACGGGCATGCCGATCCGCGCGAGCGCCGCCGCCGTCTCAGCGAGCGGCAGTCCCATGACGCCGGAGTAGCTCCCTTCGAGCCGCGTGATGAACGCGCCGGCGCGACCTTGCACCGCGTACGCGCCCGCCTTGTCGAATGGCTCGCCCGTTGCGACGTAGTGCGCGATCTCGTCGGCTGTGAGCGAGGCGAGCGTCACCGCGGACGCCGAAATCTCGACGACGACGTCGTTTTGTGCGTGCAATGCAATCGCGGTGAGCACCTGATGGGTTCGTCCAGCGAGCTGCGACAACATGCGCGCGGCGTCGGCGGCGTCCTGCGGCTTGCCGAAGATGCGGCCGTCGAGCACGACTTCGGTGTCGGCGCCGAGCACGGGACGCGGCATCAAGCCGCGCTTGTGCATCCGCTGCCATCCGACGGTCGCCTTGGTGCGGGCAATGCGCTCGACGTAATGCTGCGCAGGCTCGCCGTCTTTCGTTTCCTCCAGCACGTCGGGCGGCCGCCCCGACGCTTCGCGCAGCAGCAGCACGTCGAAGGCGACGCCGATCTGTCGCAGCAGCGCCTGCCGGCGCGGGCTCTTCGACGCGAGATAGATCGAAGCGGATGCGGTCATGGCGGCGCCCCTCGAATAACCGGCTCAGTCGCGATGATACGGGTGTCCGGCAATGAGCGTAGCCGCCCGGTAGATCTGCTCGGCGACGATCACGCGGACGAGCCCGTGCGGCAGCGTCAACGCGGACAGCGACACGACGGCGGCCGCGCGCTGCTTCACCGCCGGCGCGAGGCCGTCTGCGCTGCCGATGACGAACGCGACGTCGCGCGCATCATCGCGCCAGCGCACGAGCCGATCGGCGAGCTCGCGCGTCGTCCACGCGACGCCGCGCTCGTCGAGCGCAACGACGGTCCAACCCCTGGAAGCCGTTGCGATGCGCGTCGCTTCGGCATCGAGGAGCTGCGCGACCGGCTTGCCGCGATCGCGCGGCTCGGGCTTCAGTTCAATCAGATCCAATGCGAAGTCGCGCGGCAACCGCCGCGCATAGTCGTCGAAGCCCGCGACGACCCACTCGGGCATCCGATGCCCGAGCGCGACGAGGCGAAGCTTCATGGATGTTTGGGGTCAGAGCCGTAATATTCGCCACGCGAATATTACGGCTCTGACCCCCACGCGAGCTTCGCGCCGAGACCGACGAACAGCACGCCGACGACGCGGTTGAGCCACGCCATCGCGGCGGCCGTCGCGCGCACGCGCGCGGCCGTTCGCGCGGCCGCCCATGCGACGAACACGTTCCACAGCGTGCCGTTGATGTTGAAGATCGTGCCGAGCAGCAGGAACGCGCCCACTTTGCCGGCGCTGTCGGCATCGATGAACTGCGGAACGAACGCGAGGAAGAAAAGCGCCACCTTCGGGTTCAGCACGTTGGTGAGAAAGCCCTTCGCGAAAACGCTGCCTCGCGTCCCTGCGGGCGATGTCGCCGTCCGTGTGGAGGCGACCGGAGCGCTCTTCCAGAGCATCGAAATGCCGAGGCAGACGAGATACGCCGCGCCTGCGAGCTTGACGATGCCGAAGGCGACCGAGGACGTCGCGAGGATCGCCGAAAGTCCGAGCGCCGCGGCGAGCATGTGGACGATGCAGCCGGCGCCGATGCCGAGCGCAGCCCACACGCCCGCGGCGAAGCCCTGCGCGGAGGCGCGCGAGACGACGTACAGGAAATCGACGCCCGGCGTGATGTTGAGCAGCAGCCCCGCAACGACGAACCAGCCGAGGTCGTGCGCACCGAGCATCGCGAGGGCGAGGGCGGTCGGACCGCCCGTGCTGCTACGCCGCCGCCGCGGCGGCGCTCTTCGCGGGCGCGCGCCGTTTCGGCGCCGGCGGCGCCCATAGCTCTTCGAGGTTGTAGTACGCGCGCACTGCGGGCTGCATCACGTGCACGACGACGTCGCCGCAGTCGACCAGCACCCATTCGCCGGACGCCTCGCCTTCGACGCCGATGATCGTCGCGCCGGCGGCTTTCATCCGGTCGCGAACATGCGTGGCGAGCGCCTTCACCTGCCGCGCCGATTCGGCGCTGGCGATGATCAGCGTGTCGTACAGGCTGGTGAGCTTGCGGACGTCGAAGACGGCGATGTCGCGGGCCTTGATGTCTTCGAGGGCGGTGACAGCGGTTTTCTGCAGCTTGTTAAGTCGCATCCGGTCGTGAGCGATAGAGTCGATTGCGTTCAATATAGGCCAAAACCGCGGGCGGCAGCAAACCCTTGACCGCAGAGGTGTTTCCGTCGACCAGCGCGCTGCGGATCGACGAAGCGGAAATCGGGTGCGGCGTGATCGGCTGCACATAGATATGGCCGGCGTGCTCCGTTGCAAGGGCGTGCGGATCATCCGTGAGCCTGCGCGACCAATCGCGGGCAAGCGCCGGCGGGAGGGCGTCGTCGATCGCCACGCCGGGCCGTGCCACGACGACGACATGCGACAGCGAAAACAGCTCGCGCCATCGATGCCACGCCGGAAGTCCGATGAACGCATCGGCGCCGACGATCAATGCGAGCGCGCGCTCGGGTTCGTCGGCCCGAAGCGATTCCAATGTGTCGAACGTATAGCTGCGACCGGGACGGTCGATTTCGCGCGCATCGACCTCGAGGCCCGGCACGCCTTCGATTCCAAGCTCGACCATCGCGAGCCGGTGCGCGGCGGTCGCGACCGGCGCGGCGCGATGCGGCGGATCGCCGGCAGGGATCAGGCGCACGGCGGCGAGCGCGAGCGCGTCGCGCACCTCGCGCGCAAGCTCGAGGTGTCCGTTGTGGATCGGGTCGAACGTCCCGCCCAGAATGCCAAGCGCCGGAAGCATCGCGCCGACGATTTTACACGCGTGCGGGATCCTGCTTCGGCGATCAGAATCGCGAGCCGGACTCGGCGAGAAACGCCAGTTCCTCTGCCGTCGACGCGCGGCCGAGAATCGCGTTTCGGTGCGGAAAGCGGCCGAAGCGGCTCACCACCGCTGCGTGCCGCTCGGCCCAATCGAGCGGACTGGAAAGACCGGTTTCCGCCGCGAGCCGGCCGAACAGCTCGACCGAGCGCTTCGCGACGGCGCGATCTTCGGCATGCTGGAACGGCATGTACAGGAACCACCGCTCGTACGGATCGAGCGTGCGATCGAATTGCGAGCCGATCGCGTGCTCGGACGTTGCGAGCGCATCGGCATCGCCGGCGAATGCACGCGGCGTGTCGCGAAACGCGTTGCGCGTGAACTGGTCGAGCAGCAACACGCGCGCGAGCGCGCCGTGCGGCGTCGCGATCCAGTCGAGATAGCCGCCGGCGAGCGCGGTTTCGATCGCTGCACCGAACCGCTCGCGGATCGTCGCATCGAACGCCGGATCCTTGCGAAACCAGACGTCGCGCGGTGCGTGCGGCTTCGGCCCGAACCAGAAATCGAGGATGTCGTGCTGCATCGCCGCTGATATAGTGCGAACCGCTCCGCCGCGCAAGTGCCCGCACCGTGACCTCGACGTCCTATCGCAACATCGCACTGCTTGCGGCGTGCCAGGCGTTGCTGCTCACCAACGCGGCGGGTCTCACGTCGATGTTCGCGGTGATCGGCTATTCGCTCGTCGACGTGAAGACGATCGCCACGCTCGGCGCGACGACGTACGTGCTCGGCTCGGCGCTCGCGGCGATGCCGGCGTCGCTGTGGATGGGTCGCGTCGGGCGCCGCAGAGGCTTCATGACGGGATCGGCGATCGGCGCCGCCGGCAGCATTGTCGCCGCACTCGCCGTGTACGAGAAAAGCTTCCCGCTGTTCTGCTTCGCGACCGCGATGGTCGGCGTCTACAACGCGTTCGGGCTGCAGTACCGGTTCGCTGCGGCGGAGGTCGCGACCGCGAGGGACAAGGCGAAGGCGATTTCGCTCGTGCTCGCAGGCGGTGTGATCGGCGGTTTCATCGGACCGGAGACGACGCGGCTCGCGAAGGACCTGTTCGCCACGCCGTTCCTCGGCTCGTTTCTCGTGCTCGCATCGCTCGCGCTCGTCGCGATCGTCGTGCAGGCGCAAGTGCATGTGCCGGCGCCCTCGCCGGTCGAACGCGCGGGCGGCGGCAGGCCGCTCTCCGAGATCGTCCGCCAGCCCGTGTTCGTCGTCGCGGCGCTCGCTGCGGCGCTCGGCTACGGGATCATGAATTTGCTGATGGTGGCTACACCACTCGCGATGAGCTTCTGCGGGCATCCGTTCGGCGCCGCCGCGTTCGTGATCGAGTGGCACGTGCTCGCGATGTACGCGCCGGGCTTCGTCACCGGCAGCGTCATTGCGCGTTTCGGCCCGTCGAAGGTGATCCTCGCCGGCGTCACGCTGATGGCGGCATGCGTCGCCGTCGCGCTGTCGGGCACGACGGTCGCGCATTTCGTGTTCGCGCTCGCGCTGCTCGGACTGGGCTGGAACCTGATGTACACCGGTGGCACGATGCTGCTCACCGACGCGTACACACCCGCCGAGAAGGCCCGCACGCAGGGCGCGAACGACGTGATCGTGTTCACGACGATGGGCGTATCGTCGTTCTCCTCGGGGCTGCTCGTATCGGCGGCCGGCTGGGAGGCGATGAACGCCGGCGCCGTGCCGCTGTTGGCCGTCGTCGCGGGTGCCGTCCTCTGGCATCTGCTGCGCGGCCGGCCGCGGCCGAGCGTCAATCCGGCGCGCTGAACTTCCAGTACACGGCGTGGATATGCGTGCCGAGCGTTGAGCGCACGTGCGTCTTGAGCGCGTTGCCGACGACGTGTGAGGCGGGGATCTCGTCGCGCGCGTGCACGAAGACGATCGCGCGGTCGTTATCGAGCAGCAGTGAGCGCACGCGGGCGCGGATGTCGCGTTGCGCGAGCCAGCGCTCGGCCTCGCGGTCGACATCGTGATCCGACGTGTCGATCAGGATCCGGCGGTTGATCGCGGCAAGGAACAGCGCGGTGGCTCCGAGCATCACGCCGACCGTAATGGCGACGATCGCGTCGAACAGCGGGCTCGGTCCGGAGAGCGACGACACCGTGCCGACGAGCAGCGTGAGCAGGATGCCGATCAGCGCGACGGCGTCTTCCAGAAGCACGGCGAGCACGGTCACGTTGTGGCGGTTGTTGCGCACGCCTTTCATGCCGCCGATTTCGCGAAACGCCGTGATGAAAGTCCACGACTCGAGCGCGAGCGCGAACACGAGCAGGCCGAACACGAGCCGCGTGAACGGCTCGACGGTGGCCGGCTCGAGCAGCGCCTGGATGCCGTGGTAGACGTTGACCGCGCAGCCGACGAAGAAGACGCTCACGGCGGACACGAGCGCCCAGAAGAACTTCTCCTGCCCGCGACCGAAGGGATGATGGTGGTCGGGACCGCCGCGGCCGCGCACCTCGCCGATCTTGAGCAGATCTGGCCCGACCCGAGCACGATCCACTTGCGGCTGGTGAGCCCATCCAGACCGACAGGTCCGCGCGCGTGCAGCTTGTTGGTCGAGATGCCGATCTCGGCGCCGAGCCCGTACTCGAAGCCGTCCGCGAAGCGCGTCGACGCGTTCACCATCACCGAGCTCGAATCGACTTCGCGCAGGAACCGCATCGCGGCTAGGTAGTCGTCGGTGACGATCGCATCGGTGTGCTGCGAGCCGTAGCGCGCGATGTGGTCGATCGCGGCGTCCAGCCCGTCGACGACGCGGATCGACAGGATCGGCGCGAGATACTCGGTCGACCAGTCCTCTTCGGTCGCCGGCTTCATCGAAGGCACCAGCGCGCGCGAGCGCTCGCAGCCGCGAAGCTCCACCCCTTTGGCGCGGTAGATCTCGGCGAGCGGCGGCAGCACGCGCGCGCCGATCGCAGCGTCCACGAGCAGCGTCTCCATCGTGTTGCACGGGCTGTAGCGCTGCGTCTTCGCATTGTCGGCAATGCGGATCGCCATGTCGACGTCGGCGGCCGCGTGCACGTAGACGTGGCAGACGCCGTCGAGATGCTTGATCACCGGCACTTTCGCTTCGCGCGCGATGCGCTCGGTCAAGCTCTTGCCGCCGCGCGGCACGATCACGTCGACGTGTTGCTCGTCGGCAATCAGGTGGCCGACGGCCGCGCGATCCGTGGTTGCGATCACCTGCACCGCCGATTCGGGCAACTTCGCCGCGCGCAATCCTTCGTGGACGCAACGCGCGATCGCCTGATTGCTCTTCATCGCTTCCGAGCCGCCGCGCAGGATCGTCGCGTTGCCGGCCTTCAGGCACAGCGCGGCCGCATCGGCGGTTACGTTGGGTCGCGATTCGTAGATGATGCCGACGACACCGAGCGGCACGCGCATCAGGCCGACCTGGATGCCCGACGGGCGGCGCTTGAGATCGGAGATTTCGCCGACCGGATCGGCGAGCGCCGCGATTTGCTCGACGCCGTCGGCCATCGCGGCAACGTTCTTCGGGGTGAGCGTCAGGCGATCGACGAATGCGGCGTCGTGGCCGCTTGCGCGCGCGGCCGCAACGTCGTCGGCGTTCGCGGCGATGAGCTTCTGCGCGTCGCGCCGGATCGCGGCGGCGATCGCCTGCAGCGCGGCGTTCTTCGCACCGGTATCGGCGCGCGCGAGCACACGTGCGGCGGCGCGCGCAGCTGCGCCGACGTCATTCATGTAAGCGCCGACGTCCGCGATCGTGTTGCGCGCGGGGACGGAAAGATCGGTCATCCGCGCATTCTAGCGCAGCGTCACACGTCGCGAACGAACCGGTATCCGACGCCGGTCTCGGTCAACAGATGGCGCGGGCGCGCGGGATCGCTCTCGAGCTTGCGGCGCAAATGCGCCATGTAGATGCGCAGGTAGTGGCTGTGCTCGATGTGCGACGGTCCCCAGATCTCGCGCAGCAGTTGCCGGTGCGTCAGCACCTTGCCGGGATGCGCGACGAGATGCACGAGCAGCCGGAACTCGACCGGCGTCAGATGGACGGGCGCGCCGTTGCGCGTGACGTTTCGATTGGGCAGATCGACGGCGACGTCGCCGAAAGTCACGACGCTCGCCTCGCCGCCGGGCGCGCGCATGCCGCGGCGAAGCATCGCGCGAAGGCGTGCCGAGAGCTCCGCGACGCCGAAGGGCTTCGTCAGATAATCGTCGGCGCCGGCGTCGAGCGCGCCGACCTTGTCCGCCTCGTCGATGCGCGCGGACAGCACGAGGATCGGCAGCGACGAGAATGCGCGCACCTCGCGGATGAACACGACACCGTCGTCGTCGGGCAGGCCGAGATCGAGCACCGCGATGTCGGGCTTGCGCGTGCCGGCCTCGATCACGCCGCGGCGCACGGTCTCGGCTTCGACCACGTGATAGTTATCCGCCTCGAGCGCTGCGCGCACGAACCGGCGGATCTCCTTGTCGTCCTCGACGACGAGGACAAGCGGCGGGTTGTCCATTCAGGCAGCCGCTGCGCTCGTCTCGGATTCCGGTGGCGCCGGCGGCGGCTCTTCGGCGGGAAGTGTGAACACGAATCGCGCGCCGCCGCCGTCGCGATTCTCCGCGTGGATCGTGCCGCCGTGCGCCTCGAGGATCGCGCGACAGATGGCGAGCCCGAGCCCGACGCCCGGCACCACCGATTCACGCTCGCCGCGCGTGAACTTCTCGAAGATCGCACGCTCGCGTCCGGGTGGCAGACCCGGCCCGCGATCTTCCACCGCGACCTCGATCACGCTGTCGGCGCGTCGCGCGCCGATGCGGATCGGCGAGCCGGGCGGCGTGTATTTCGTCGCGTTCTCGATCAGGTTGACGAGCACGCGCTCGATCAGCACGCCGTCGCAGGCGACGAGCGGCAGGTCCGCCGGCAGGTCGACGTCGATCGGACGGCCGGCGAGCGAGGGTTCGAGCGCTGCGAGTGCGCTGCCGGCGAGCTCCTCGATCGATTGCCAGTCGCGACGCAGACTGACGCGACCCGCTTCGAGCCGCGCCATCTCGAGCAGGTTGTCGACGAGCTGAGCCGTTCTGCGCGCCTGTTCGCGGATCGCGAGCGCTGTCGCCTCGCCATCCCTCGTTCGAGGGTCGCGCGCAAGCTCGTGCGCGAGCGTCTCCGACAGCCCGACCAGCGCGGTAAGGGGCGTGCGCAGATCGTGCGAAAGCGCGGCCAGCACCGAGTTTCGCAGCCGCTCCGATTCCATGTCGACGAGCGTGCGCTGCGCGACGGTCACGAAGTGCACACGCTCGAGCGCGATCGCGATCAGCGCCGCGCACGTTTCGAGCAATCGCCGTTGTTCGGGAATCATCAAGTGGCCGGATTCGACGGGGTCGACGACGAGCACGCCACGCGTGCGCACCGGCGCCTTGAGCGGAAGGTACAGCTTGCCGGCTGCGGGAAGCGTGTCGGTGCCGATGCCGGCGGGCTCGGCGTGATCGACGGTCGACTTCGGGCCGCCGTTCGTCGGGCACGGCCGGTCGCAGCGTCTCGTCCTCGTCAAGCATCAATACCGCCGTCTTGCCGCGCATCGTCGCGGTGACGAAGCGCTCGCCGATCTCGCTCACCTGCTCGGGCGCGAGCGCCGCCGACAGCTCGCGCGCCATTTCGAACAGCCGGCGTGCGCGCTCTTCGCCCTGCGATGCGAATCTGGCCTGGTAGCCGAGCCGCGCGGTCAATTGTCCGACAACGAGTCCGACGATCAGCATGACGACGAACGTGAACACGTATTGCGCATCGACGACGGCGAACGTGAATTGCGGCGGCACGAAGAACCAGTCGAACGCGAGCACGTTCACGATCGCTGCGAGCACCGCCGGTCCGCGGCCGAACAGCAGCGCGACCCCGACCACCGCGAGCAGGAACAGCATCACGATGTTCGACAGCTCGAACAGATGCTGCAAGGGGAATGCGACGAGCGTCGTCGCCGCCGACAGAACGAGCGAGCCGCCGTACCGGCGCCACTGTGCCAATCGCTGCAAATGCCGATTTGCCGCGTGCCTGCGGTCGATCATCGCCACAGTTTAGCCGACCGCGCGATACCGATCGTTTGTGGCTCGATGTCTCGCACTGGAACGGTCGATCCGATATCTTTTTCGGCCGTTTCGTCGTACGCTTGACCTAGCCGGCTGCAGCACCATGAAACTCGTCAGCACAATCCTCAAGCCGTTCAAGCCGCACGCGGCGCGCAGCACGTTCGTTCCGACGCGACCGCCAAACGGTGCTCGCGATTCACGCCGGAGCGTGGCCGAAGGTCCGCCGCCTGCGCCGGAGGCCGGTTCCGATGGCCATGACCGGGGGTCGAACGTGACACGGGTCAGCCGATGGCTGTTTCCGCAGGTGGTGCTGCTCGACTGCGACGTACGCGACAAGCGCGAGGTGCTCGACCTCGCCGCCGCCACCCTCGAGCGCTTTCACGGCGTTCCCGCGGCGCCTGTCGCACGTGCGTTGTGGCGCCGCGAAGCTGCCGTTGCCACGGCGATAGGCGAGGGCGTCGCCGTCCCGCACGCGCGCATCGGCGGCATTGCGGAGCCCGTCACGCTGTTGATCCGCACGCTACGGCCGATTCCGTACGGAGCGCCCGACCGCAAGCCGGTGTCGCAGCTCTTCGTGATTCTCGTGCCGGCGGAAGGCGACGCCGACGAGCACCTGCGTCTGCTCGCAAACGTGGCGGAGCTCTTTTCGCAACCGGCGTTTCGCGAGCGTGTCGCGTCGGCCGCCGACACGCGCGCGGCGTGCCGAGCGTTCGCCGAGTTCGCAGACGAAATCGTCGACGATGCGACTGTTGCCGGGACGGCCGCACCGACGGTAATCAGCGGCCCGGCGACAGCGTCCGCACGCCGGTCTCGGTCCCGACCAGAATGACATCGGCGCCGCGTGCGGCGAACAGCCCGACGGTCACGACGCCGACGATCGCGCGGATGCGCGCTTCCAGCGCAACCGGCTCGACGATGTTCAGATTCCATACATCGAGAATCACGTTGCCGTTGTCGGTTGTGAATCCGTCGCGCAACACCGGTTGACCACCGAGCTTCACCAGCTCGCGGGCGACGTAGCTTCGCGCCATCGGTATCACTTCGACCGGCAGCGGGAAGACGCCGAGCCGCGCGACGAGCTTCGAGGTGTCGACGATGCAGACGAATTTGCGCGCGACCGCCGCGACGATCTTCTCGCGCGTGAGCGCGCCGCCGCCGCCCTTGATCATCGCGCCTTGCTCGGTCACTTCGTCGGCGCCGTCGATGTAGACGGGAAGGTCGTCGACGACGTTCAGATCCTCGATCAGGATGCCGTGCGACTTGAGCCGCTCGGCGGTCTTCACCGAGCTCGCAACGGCGCCTCTGATCCGTTGCTTGCGCTTCGCGAGCTCGTCGATGAAGAAATTCGCGGTCGAGCCCGACCCGACGCCAATGAATTCGTCGTCCGGCACATGCTTGATCGCTTCACGGGCGACGGCTTGCTTCAGTTCGTCCTGGGTCATTGCGCTCTCGCAATCAGAAAAGGTCGTGGCAGCTAAACGTGCATGATGCCGGTTTCGCGGATGTGCCGTTATCGAATCGGCGGGAGTGCGTCGAGCTTGTCGGCCACGACGCGACACGCGACGATCAGGTCGGTAACGATTCGTTCATCGATTGCGAGGTCACCCTCGTACTCGCCGAGATTCCTGATTTCGTGTCCTTTGGTCAACACGCGCCAGACCGCGGGCCCAACGCCAAGCGTATGGGGGAGCGCCTGGAAGACGATGTATCGATTCGCCGGACGGTACCCGTGATAACGCAACGCGGCCAGGCACAAGGCGTGCGCGGCGTTGTAGACGAGATCGAATCGGCTTTCCAGCGAGTTCGCAGTCTTTGCTGAATCGCTGAGTCGCGCGAGACCGGAGCGCTTGAGACCGGCAAACTCCTTGGCGTCGGGAGGCTCCGCATGCAAGGATTTTCCGGATCCGGCCAAGCGTTCAAGCGGTAACGACATCTTCCGATCCGATCAGCCAAATCCTAGGCTGCGCGAGCACGCGTTTAGTGAATGCGTTGTCTTCCCGGATCCGCTTTCGAAGGGACTGTCTGCTCAGAACCGTCGGATTCACTGCCCGGCCGAGTCGATCGGTCAGCGGTTCGAGCAGCGGATAGAGATCGGCATAGGTGAGTTTGTCCGTTATGACCATCACGTCGATATCGCTCGAGGCGGTGTCCTGGCGCTTCGCGACGGACCCGTAAACGAACGCGGCTTCAATCCGCGGAGCGAGCGGCGCTAGGGCGTCGCGCAGCGGCTCGGCAAGGCCGAATGTCTTTCGCGCGATCGAGCAAAGCTCCTTGAAGAGCGGCGACGCGCGATTCGCCTGGAAGTGCTTCTGAGTCCCGAGACGCCGCACCGTGACCAGCCCGCTTTGTTCGAGTCTCGCGAGTTCCCGCTGAGTCGCACCCGATCCTGCTCCCGTCAAAGCGATCACTTCATTGGCGTAAAAGCTTCGGTCAGGCTGGCCGAAGAGTAATCCCAGCACGCGTTGCTGGGTCGAAGTAAAGAGCGCGTCAGACAGACCGGTCGCCCGCTGCGTCCTGCGCGTGGGGGGGGTCGTACCCATATTGGGCATGATCATACCCATATTGGGCATACGCTTCAAGCAGTGTTTGACGTGACGTCATCGCTTGCGTTGCGGCGGCAGATCGGTGCAGACACCCTCGAACGCCTCGGCGCCGAGTCCGATCGACTCGGAGAGCGTCGGGTGCGGATGGATCGTGTGGCCGACATCGAGCGCGTCGGAACCCATCTCGACCGCGAGCGCGATCTCGCTGATGAGATCGCCCGCGTGCGTGCCGACGATGCCGCCGCCGACGATGCGGTGGGTGTCGGCGTCGAATAGCAGCTTGGTGAACCCTTCGTCGCGGCCGTTAGCGATCGCGCGTCCGGACGCTGCCCACGGGAACACGCTCTTCTGCACCTTCACGCCTTTCGCCTTCGCGTCGTCCTCGGTGATGCCGGCCCATGCAATCTCGGGGTCGGTGTAGGCGACCGACGGAATCACGCGCGCATCGAAGAACGATTTGTGTCCGGCGGCCGCTTCGGCGGCGACGTGGCCTTCGTGCGTCGCCTTGTGCGCGAGCATCGGCTGGCCCACGATGTCGCCGATCGCGTGGATATGCGCGACATTCGTGCGCATCTGGCCGTCGACCTCGATGAAGCCCCGATCGGTCACGGCCACGCCGGCCTTGTCGGCGCCGATGTTCTTGCCGTTCGGGCTGCGGCCGACGGACAACAGCACGACGTCGTATGGCTGTGGCCCGGACGGCGCCTGCTCGCCCTCGAACGTCACGTACAGCGCATCCTTCTTCGCTTCGATCGCGGTCGTCTTCGTCTTC
>WNFV01000772.1_pt1 | contig 71294 bp, 64 predicted proteins | sample 5400101 | NCBI WGS metagenome assembly WNFV01 (sample SAMN13153361, study PRJNA577476) | soil metagenome | isolation source: 115 cm soil or saprolite under grassland replicate 1 | place: USA:California | collected 2016-06-15
CGATCACGCTCGAGATTATCGAGTTGCAATCCTAAATTGGACCGGTCGAACGCCCGAGTTGGAAAACAGCGACAAGCCCGCGCTTATTGTCGTCTTTGCCGGACCTGTGTCGAACCTGCCCGTGTTCGGCGGGCCTGCGCAGAACTCGTCCGGCTTCGTGCCGGGCGGAAAGTCCAAGACTTACTCGGGCATTGTTTGTGTGGTGATTGACGATCATCCCATCGTGTATGCGGACATCGACACGAGCGTCATTCGACGCCCCTAGCATCGTGCGAATCCGTTTCGCGGGAGCCGACGCTCCGTCGTACCCCTGGCTGCGTTGCACAAGCGCTCGGACTCGAATAGGCGGCCACCCTGCTGGCCGTGGCCGCGCTGGGCCGCACGAGCTGTCCCCACCCCTGACGTTGTCTTCCGTAACCTCGAGTCGGCGCCCTCGTCTCGGTGCGGGGCCGATGCCCTGGCCCAGGACCGGAGAGCGGCTGGTTACGCCGCTCTCCGGTACGTACGTCAGGCGACCTCTTTGAGGCGGCCCGACTCGACGTCGTAGACCAGGCCGTGGACCGGCACGTCCTTGATCCATGGGTGGGTGCTAATCCGCGACACCTGGGAGCGGAGATTCGCCTCGAGCTCGTCGAAGGCGTGGAGTGGCAAATCGACGTCGCTGCCTGTCCGGGCCGCGAGGTCGCGTCGGACCTCCTCGTCCCGGAAGGTGAGCATGCCGCAGCCGGTGATCGCCGGTCCGAAGGCCCAGGACATCCTCGACCGTCAGGCGAGCATCCATGCACGCGAGAACGGCGAGCTTGCGCCCGGGTGGCAGCGGGAGCGAAGAATGGTGGAACTGCGCCGCGTAGCGTTCGTTCTCGGCCAGGGCGCGTGCGTATTCGGAGCTTGGCGCTTGGGTCGCCATGGGATTCCTCCGTCGAATGCGGACGATGTTGTCGACGGCGGCTTGGCGGGTTCCGGACCGGACGACGGCCCTACGCGATCAAGGCGCCTCGCCGCAGAGGGGCGCGCACGCTGGGCGAGTCCGAAACCCGCTCGAGACACGCGCAGCAGCACATGATCGCGGTGTACACCGCGCCATCATGGCGCACGCCCAGCAATCGCGCACCCCCGTTCAGTGGCGCGCTGGGCCGCATCTCGCGGTGAGTGGTAAGACAGTCCCCATGAAGGTCTGTCTGATCCAGGTCCCATACATGGCCGGTGACGAACGGCCCGGCTCCGCCCGCGGACCCGATCAATACGTGGCGGCCGGGGTCGAACGCCTCGTGGCGACGGAGGGCAACGCGACGCGGGTCGTCCGCGCGGAACGCCGCGGGCCGTTCCGCGACACCGTCAGCGCGTCGTTCGCCGTCTGCCGGGACCTGGCGCGGCTCGTCCGACAATCCGTCGACGACGGCGAGTTCCCGTTCGTGCTGGCGGGAGGCTGCGACGCCGCGAAGGGCGTGCTATCGGGCCTCGACCATGCGTCGACCGGCGTCGTGTGGGTCGACGCGCACGGCGACTTCAACACGCCTGAATCGACGACCACCGGCTATTTCCCCGGCATGTCGCTGGCCGTCATCACCGGGCACTGCTATCGCGCCGCCTGGGCCCAGATCGGGAACGCCGAGCCCATCGCGGATGACGCGGCCCTCCTGGTCGGGGTGCGTGAGCTCGACCCGGCCGAGCGAACGCGCCTGAACGCCTCAGCCACGGGCGTCGTGCCCTGGCGCGACGGGCAGCCTCAGGCCGACCTGCACGACGCGCTGGATCGACTGGCGACGCGCGTGCAGGAGGTCTACCTGCACATCGACATCGACGCCCTCGATCCTGAGGTCGCTCCCGGCGTCGTCGATCGGCCGGTCCCCGGCGGGCTGTCGCTCGAGCAAGCCGAGGAAGCGATCCGAGCGGTTGCGGCTCGCTTCGATCTGCGGGCGGTCGACGTCGCCATCTATAACCCGGACCTGGATGTGGACGACCGGACCCTGCGAGCTGGCTTACGGATCATCGCGGTGCTGAGTGAGTGCATCGCCGGCTCCGCATCCACTTTCGCCGGCGATTGATCTGCGCCGTGTCGATCTGGACGACACGCGTTCGTGTAGAGGGTGAGAAGCCCGGCACGGTGCCGCGGTAACCTCACGGAGGACCATCACATGAAGCAGTATCTGCTCAGCATCCAGCAGCCCGATGCGCCGCCCACGCCCGATGTCGTGGACCTGGACAAGGTGATGCGGGACGTCGACGCCCTGATCCAGGAGATGAAGACCGCCGGCGCGTGGGTCTTCAATGGCGGCCTGTACCCGCCCAGCACGGCGACCGTGTTGCGACTCCGCGATGACGAGGTGCTCACGACCGACGGCCCGTACACCGAGGGCAAGGAGCACGTCGGTGGGCTCGTCGTCATTAAGGCGCCCGATCTCGATGCGGCGCTCGACTGGGGCCGCAAGACCGCTCGGGTGATCACGCTCCCCATCGAGGTCCGTCCGTTCCGGGACGAGGCGGAGGACCGATAGCGGGCGTGCCGGCCCTAGCTGCCTCCGAGATCGAACGTGTATTCCGCGCGGAATACGGACGGGCGGTGGCCGTCCTGGTCCGTCGCTTCGGTGACATCGACGTCGCCGAGGAGGCGGTCCAGGACGCGTTCACGGCGGCCGTGCAGCGGTGGCCGTCCAGCGGGCTTCCGCCGAGCCCGGCCGGATGGATCATCACGACCGCCCGCAACCGGGCGATCGACCGCCTCCGCCGGGAGGCGTCGCGCGACGACCGGCATGCGCAGGCCGCCCTGCTGCACGAGCGCGACCAACCGAGCGAGGAACCAGCCGAGGAGGGAGCCGTGCCGGACGACCGACTGCGCCCGATCTTCACCTCCTGTCATCCCGCGCTCGCGATCGGCGCCCAGGTCGCACTGACGCTGCGGCTCCTGGGAGGGCTCACGACCGCGGAGATCGCCCGCGCCTTCCTGGTGCCCGAGCCGACGATGGCCCAGCGGCTGGTTCGGGCCAAGGGCAAGATCCGCGATGCCAGGATTCCCTACCGGATCCCCGGCGAGGCCGACCTCCCCGGCCGCCTTCGGGCCGTGCTGGCCGTCGTCTACCTCATCTTCAACGAGGGCTACACGGCGAGCTCGGGCGAGCGGCTCGTCCGCGACGATCTATGCGCCGAGGCCATCCGACTCGGACGGCTCCTCGCCGAGCTCATGCCCGACGAGGCGGAAGTTCTGGGCTTGCTGGCCCTCATGCTCCTCATCGAGTCGCGGCGGGCCGCCCGCACGACGGCCGATGGCCACCTCGTACAGCTGGCCGAGCAGCACCGCGGCCGCTGGGGTCGCGACCTCATCGCCGAGGGCCAGGCCATCGTCCGGCAATGCCTCCGCCGCAACCAACCGGGCCCGTACCAGATCCAGGCCGCGATCAACGCCGTCCATAGCGACGCGCCCACCGCAGCCGCCACGGACTGGCGGCAGATCGTGCAGCTGTACGACCAGCTGCAGTCGATCGCCCCGAGCCCGGTCGTGGCACTCAATCGCGCGGTCGCGGTGGCCGAGGTCGAAGGCCCTGAGGCGGCGCTCAGTCTCGTCGACGACCTGGAGCTGGGCGCCTACTACCTGTTCCACGCCATCCGCGCCGACCTGCTGCGGCGCCTGGGCCGCGAGGCCGAGGCGGCACTCGCGTACGAGGCGGCGATCGCCCGCACGGAGAACGCGGCCGAGCGCGAGTTCCTGCTTCGAAGTCGGCAGTCAGTCGCCGGTGGTGATGAAGCACCGAGAGGATGGGCTGTGGCACAGTCCGGGTCGTGAGGACCCAGATGTCGCACCGCCGTCGCGTCCGTCCGGGCGATGGCGAATGGCCGTCGGAGGCGGACTGGGCCGACCTGGAGAGGCAGGTCGGCGGCCGGCTGATCAGGCTGGAGTCGCCGCTGGCTGCCTGCCGGACGGCGCCCGACGGCCCAGCCTGCACCGCTGCGCTGGAGCGTCTCGACGACCCGTACTACCTGGGCGACCAGCCGGCGCTGACCCAGGCCTCGGGCTATCTCGACGCCTGGCAGTCGGCCCCCAGCGCGTACGCGGTGGCTGCGGAGACGACCGAAGACGTGGTCGCAGCCGTCGATTTCGCCCGAGCGCACGACCTGCGCCTGGTCGTCAAGGGCGGCGGCCACAGCTACCAGGGCACCTCCAATTCCGCCGATTCGCTGCTGATCTGGACGCGAGCGATGAACGGCATCGACCTCCACTCTACGTTCGTCCCCGACGGCTGCGATGGGCGGCTCGCCCCGCAGCCCGCGGTGACCGTCGGGCCGGGCGCGATCTGGATGAGCGTCTACAACGCCGTGACCACCCGGGCGGGCCGCTACGTGCAAGGCGGTGGCTGCTTGACCGTTGGCGTCGCGGGGCTCATCCAGAGCGGCGGATTCGGCAGCTTCTCGAAGGCGTATGGCCTGGCGGCGGCGGGCCTGCTGGAGGCCGAAGTCGTCACCGCGGACGGTTCGGTCCGGATCGCCAACGCGGGCAGCGAGCCGGATCTGTTCTGGGCTCTGAGGGGCGGCGGCGGCGGCTTCGGGATCGTGACGAGGCTCACCCTCAGGACGCGCGACCTCCCCGAGCGGTTCGGCGAGGCGTCGGGAAGGATCAAGGCCCACTCGGATGTCGCCTTCCGCAGCCTCATCGGCCGCGTCGTCGGCTTCTATCGAGAGCGACTGTTCAACCCGCATTGGGGCGAGCAGATCCGCCTGGCGCCGGACAACACGGTTCGGATCGGGATGGTCTTCCAGGGGCTGAGCCGGCAGCAGGCCGAGGACGCGTGGCAGCCACTCGTCGACTGGGTCGCCAGCGCGTCGGAGGATGTGGCCTGGGAGGCCCCGCTGTCGATCGTCGATCTTCCGGCTCGTCAGTTCTGGGACGCCGAGGCTCTCGGGCGGCTGGCTCCACAGCGCATCGTTGTGGATGCCCGCCCCGATGCCCGCCCGGGCGAGTTCTTCTGGGCCGGCAACCGGAACGAGGCCGGGCAATTCTTCCACGCCTACCGCTCGGCGTGGCTGCCCGTGTCGCTCCTGGAGGAGGACCGGCAGATGGCGCTCGTGGATGCGCTGTTCGTCGGCAGCCGCCACTGGGGCATCGCGTTGCACGTCAACAAGGCACTGGGTGGAGCGCCCGAGGCCGATCGCGCGGCGGCCCGGGACACGGCGATGAATCCGGCCGTCCTGGATGCCTTCGCGCTGGTCGTGGTTGCCGCCGAAGGCCCGCCGGCCTACGCGGACATGCCCGGCCGGGACCCGGACCTGACGGCCGCCCGTCGCGACGCCGCGGCCGTTGGACAAGCGTTCGCCGAGGTGGTGAAGCTCGTCCCGGCTTACGGCTCGTATGTCTCCGAGAGTGACTTCTTCGAGCGCGACTGGCAGCGGGCATTCTGGGGATCGAACTACGAGAGGCTGGCGGCGGTGAAGCGTAGGTACGATCCTGGCGGCCTGTTCTTCGCCCATCACGGCGTCGGCAGCGAGGAGTGGAGCGACGACGGTTACGCGGGGTCGGAAGGCTGACGGCTCGCCGGCGCAAGCCGGAAATGCCCGTCGGGACTAGGCTGTGGCCATGACCGAGAGGGCGACCGAGACGCAGTTTCCCGCGGAGCTCAAGCACAGGCACGGCCTCTCCGAGTGGTGGCCGATGCTGCCCGAGCGGAGCGCCGAGACGATCACGCCGGATGGCGAGATCCCGGAACGCATCTACCGCTGCCAGGCGGTGGGCTGCGGTGAAGTCGTCAGGCTCGACGCACCGTCTCTCGGCGACGCGGCGCCCGAGTCGTAATCGTCAGGCCACATCTCGGCCGGGGACGGCCGGAGCACGCGGCGCGACGCGCATCGGCAGCTCGCGAGGACGAAGCGTGAGCTGGGGCTCGGGTCGCGGCTCCCGTCCGGCGATTCGGTCGAGTGTCACGCGCTGGCCGATCGTGGCGAGCAGCAGATGGGCCTCCATCAGCGCGAAATGGTTCCCGATGCACACCCGCGGCCCCGAGCCGAAGGGCAGATACGACGATCGCGGCAGGGCAGCCTCGCGCTCGGGCGTGAAGCGATCGGGGTCGAACCGCAGGGGGTCCGGGAACACGTCGGGCCGGCGATGCATGCCGTACACGTTGATGCCGACCGTCGTGCCCGCAGTCAGAGCGACATCGCCGACCACGACGTCGCGCTCGGCGATGCGGCCGAGCAGATAAGCGGGCGGATAGAGGCGCATGGACTCCTTCAGGATTCGCAGGGTGAGCGGCAGCGCCTCCAGGTCGTCGGTCGAGGGCGATCTGCCGTCGAGCGCTCGGTCCACCTCCTGCGTGAACTGCGACCGGATCGCCGGCGCGCCACTGAGCAGGAGCCAGGTCCACGAGAGCGCGTTGGCGGTCGTCTCGTGGCCGGCCAGGAACATCGTCATGACCTCATCGCGCACCTCGTGGTCGGACATCGTGCGCCCGTCGTCCTCGTCGCGGGCACGGACCAGGAGCGACAGGAGATCGTTGCCGGTCGCCCCGCTTCGCCGGCGGTCGGCGATCATCTGGGCCACCAGGACGTCGACCCGGGCGATGCCCCGGGCATTCTTGACGCGACCCGGCGTCGGCCACGACAGGGGAAGCGGCGCGAGTCGCGACGTTTCGACCGAGGTGTATCGATTGGCCGCGGAGAGGGCGTGGCCGAGCCAGGCCGCATCGGCGGCGATATCCAGGTCGAACAGTGTTCGCCCCACGATTTCCAGCGTCAGCTGCATCATCTCGTCGGCGACGTCGAGGACGGCCCCATCGGGCCATCGGGCGACCGCCGCCTCCCCACGCGCCACCATCTCGTCGGCCCACCTCGTCACGTCACGGCGCACGAAGAGCGGTGCGAGAAGCTTGCGCTGCCGGCGATGGAAGTCGTGTTCGCTGGTCAGCAGGCCGTTGCCCAGCAGCGGTCGAGCGAACCGGCTGAGGGCCCGGCTCTTCGTGAATGCGTCCGCCTGCTCGACGAGGACCTGACGGGCCAGGGAGGCGTCCGTGATCAGCACGACGTCGACCGGCCCCAGGCGCAGCCGCGCGATGGGTCCGTATCGTTCGGGCACCTGGGCGAGGAGCTCCAGGCGAGCCACGCGAAACTCCGGCAGTTGGCCGAGGAGCGGCCACCCTGGGACCCGCGGGATCCGATCGATGCCGATGGACATCAGTCGCCTGCCCCTACTGGTCCGAGCCGTGACGGCACGTGGGGCCTCATTGTCCGCGCTCAGCCAACCGGACACGTCGCTCGTCCCGGGACGCGGCCCATAATTTGGGTATGGCCAGGTACAACGTCAACGACCGTGCCGTGGCGCACGCCCGGCGGCTCATCGACGCTCGCCAGTACGTCCTGGACAGCGACTGGGGCGAAGTTCAGCCGCGCGCAGAGGATGAGAACAAGTTCCTCAAGACCCATTCGTGGGAGGAGTACGCCCTCTGGCACCTGGGGCTGACCGAGGGTGCGGCGGAGGAGACCAAGGCCCGCTATGCATTCGTGTTCGGGGACTTCCGGCGGGTCCATCGGTCCGGCATCATCGCCTCCCACTACCGGGCGGCCGAGTGGCGTCACAAGGAGATCGAGCTGGCGGCTCACGACCTCCTCCAGTACCTCGACAAGGCCAGCGCCTGAACCGGCCGGGAGCGCCCTGAGCGCGCTCGTCTAATCGCCCGGCGCGAGCGTGGTGCCAGGAGGCACCGCTGCACCCGGCGGCAATTGACCGGCCGGAATCCGGGTAGTACCGTCCCGGCACCAGCGCGCCCGGGGCTGTTGGGAGGCCGGGCGGTGCTTCTCGCACTCATCGCGGTGAAGTCCGGACATGCTCCGGGCAGGGAGGATGGACGAGCCGACCGCTTGATGCCTGCCGGGCTCAGGGTTCGGCATGCCGTCGTCAGCGCGGCTCCGATGCCGCCGCTCGCCCTTCGGGCGACGCCGGTAACCGGGAAGAGGAGGACAGGGACAGATGATTCGCTCCAGTCTCACCGGCGGTGGCACGCGGTCGCGGCTGCGCGTCGCACTCGCGGCGTCGATGCTGGCGATCACCGCGTTGACGGGGCCAACCGGCGCGCTGGCCGCAGACCCCGAAAAGGCACCGAGTGCCTTCACTCGCATCGACCTCTCGAACGTCGCGCTGAACGGCGATTTCAGGCCGGCCAGCCTTTCCCGCAACCGGACGGTCAGCCTCATCGTTCAGCTCACCGGCAAGTCCATCGGCCGCGCTCGCGCGGACGCGAAGCGCGCCGGCCGCGAGCTCTCCAGCGCACAGGAGGCGGCCATCCGCAACGAGCTCACGAAGCGCCAGGCGGCGCTCGCCCGGCAGATCCGGGGCCTTGGCGGTCGGGTCTCCCAGCGCTATCAGCTCGCCTACAACGGCCTCGCCGTGCGGGTCCCGCTCAAGGCCGTTCCCGCCCTGGGCCGCCTCAAGGGTGTCGCGGCCCTCTATCCCGACCGGGTCGTTGAGCGCGACAACGTCGCTGCCGTGCAGTATGTCAACGGGAACCTCGCCTGGTCGAACCTGGGGCTGACCGGTGTGGGCGTGAAGATCGCCGTCATCGACACCGGCATCGACTATTACCACGCCAACTTCGGCGGTTCCGGTGACCCCGCCGACTTCGCGGCCGACAATGGCCTGACGATCGGCACCCCGGCGTTCCCGAACGCGAAGGTGGCCGGCGGGTATGACCTGGTCGGCGACGAGTACGACTCGGGCTCCGCCGATCCGACCAGAAACACACCGCACCCCGACCCCGACCCGCTCGACTGCAACGGCCACGGCTCGCACACGGCGGGGAGTGCGGCCGGCTACGGCGTCCTCGACGACGGCACGACGTACGCCGGTCCGTATGACGCCACGACCTATGCGGCGCATACCTTCCGGGTCGGCCCGGGGGCGGCGCCACAGGCGACGATCTACGCGTACCGCGTCTTCGGCTGCGAGGGCTCTGCCACAGATGCCGTCATCGTTGCCGCGCTCGATCGCGCGATGGACGACGGCGTCGACGTCGTCAACATGTCGCTGGGATCGGTCTTCGGCCGGGCCGACGCCCCGGACTCGGTGGCCTCGAACACGCTCGCCGAGAACGGCATCGTGGTGGTCGCCTCGGCCGGCAACAGCGGTGCGGGCGGCTACATCACGGGTTCACCCGCCGCGGGCGATCGGGTCCTGTCGGTTGCCGCGATGGACGCGTCGAGCCCGACCTTCCCGGGGGCCACGGTCTCGCTCAGCACCGGCCAGTCGGTCATCATGATCGAGGCGAACGGACCGTTCCAGGGCGATCCGGGGCCGGCGTTGCCCTCGGGTGCACTTGGCATTGCCGTGCTTCGTACGAGCTACCCGAGCGGGCCCGTGTCGCTTGGTTGTGACCCGGCCGAGTACACGAACTACCCCGGCAGCGTGGCCGGCAAGCTCGTCGTCACCGTCCGTGGGACGTGCGCCCGTGTCGCGCGGGCCGTGTTTGGCCAGAAGGCCGGCGCCGCGGCTGTGGCGATGATCAATACGTCCACGACCTTCCCGCCGTACGAGGGCGATATCCTGGGCAACCCGGACACGGGCGAGTCCTACCACGTGACCATCCCGTTCTTCGGCGTGCGTGGACTGCTCGGCGGGGGTGGCGACGCCGACAAGCTGGTCGCTGCCGACTTGGGCAGTGCCACCAGCTTCGCACCGGCGACCGTCGCCAACGCGGCGTACAAGCTCGCCGCGTCGTTCACCTCGGGCGGACCGCGAAACGTCGACAATGCCGTGAAGCCAGAGGTCATCGCACCCGGCGTGAGCGTAAAGTCCACGGCGGTGGGCACCGGCAACCAGGGCGCCCGGATGTCGGGCACCTCGATGGCGGCTCCAATCACCGCCGGTGTCGCCGCGCTCGTGACGCAGGCACATCCCGGCTGGTCTACCGAGGCCATCAAGGCCGCGATCCTCGACACCGCCGAGGCCGGCTCTGCGCTGATCGGGAGCTACAACCTGCGCACGTCAGGCGCCGGCGTCGTGCAGGCCAACCGCGCCGCGGACACGGTTGGCTATGCCACGACCACGGGCGGGACCGACACGCTGTCTTTTGGGTACCACGCCCAGGACGCGGCGTACCAGCAGACCCTCCCGCTGACGCTACACAACACGAGCGCAGCCGACATCACCTACAACCTGGGCGCGGGGGCCAACGGGAGCCAGCTCGGGACCACGGTCACGTTCTCGCCCGCCTCGATCACGGTCCCGGCCGGCGACTCGGCCTCCGTGGATGTGACCCTGTCGCTGACGGCGGGCGCGATCGCTGCCCTGCCGTCCGCGACGACCTCCAACTTTGGCTCGATCGTCACCGTTCGTGGGGCCGTCGTGGCCACACCCACCTCGGCGGGCCCTGGGATCTATTCCCTCCGCGTTCCCTACCTCCTCGCTCCGCGAGGAACGTCCGCGATCACGACCGGCGCGAGGAGCGCCTATACCCGCACCGGGATGATCTCCTCGGCCACGGTCCCGCTCTCGAACACCGGCATCCACGCCGGGTCGGCCGACACGTACGCGTGGGGGATCCACGACGCCAACGACGTATCGGGCGGCGAGGACGGCATGGACGTCCGCGACGCGGGCGTCCAGGTCCAGCCCAAGTCGTTCCTGTGCGGCACGGATACGACCGGCGTCTGCTCGGCGGCGGACGACCGATCACTCGTGTTCGCGGTGAACTTCTACGGCCAGGCATCCAACCCGGCGGTCAATGAGATCGACATCCCGATCGACCTTCAGGCCGACGGGCGCGCCGACTACTTCGTCGTCGGCGTGGACTTCGGGGCCGTCACGGCGGGGACGTTCGACGGCCGGTATGCGTCGTTCATCTTCGACGCGGCCGGCAACGTCCTCGATGTCTGGGTTGCGAGCGCCCCGATGAACGGCTCGACGGTGCTCCTGCCGGCACTGGCCAGCGAGATCGGCCTCGATCCCGCGGTGAACTCGACCAGGTTCCGGTACGCGGTCGCGGCCTTCTCGATCGTGCCGGGCGTCCTCGTCGATACGACGTCGGCCGCCAGCTTCCGGTCGCATCAGCCGCCGGTCTCCACGGGTCAGCAGTTCGACCTCGCCCCCGGCGGAAGCGCGACACTGAGTCTGACCGTCGATCGCGGCAAGATCGCCGGAACGCCACAGCTGGGCTGGCTCGTGATCGGTCTGAACGACGCCAACGGCGCCGAACAGGCCAATGAGGTGGCGATCGGCACGCCGTAGCGGCGGGAGCGATCGCGAACCGCAGCCCGAGCGACACCTGAGCCCGGTCCATCACTGGACCGGGCTCATCAAACCTGGCCCCCGGCGGTAGGGGTCCACCACGGGCGGCCGGCGCCTGGCGAATGCCCGCCATCGACTTCCCCGCGCTTCCCGAAGGCAGGCCGGAGCTCGGGACGGCTACGCTGGCGGCCACATGCGTCCGTTCCGCTTCTCCATCACCGCAAGCCGCGCGAGAAGCGCCGAGGCCTGGGTGCGGCTCGCCCAGCGCGCCGAGCAGCTGGGCTACGACGCATTCATGATGCCGGACCACCTGGGGCACCAGTTCGCCCCGATCGCTGCCCTGGCCACGGTCGCCGCGGCCACCACCCGGATCCGAATTGGCCCGTTCGTCCTCGCCAACGACTACCGGCACCCATTGATCCTGGCCGGCGAGGCGGCGACGCTCGATGTTCTATCCGGTGGCCGGCTCATTCTTGGCATGGGCGCCGGCTGGCGGGTCCCCGACTACCGCCAGCTGGGCATGCCCTACGACGAGCCGCGCATCCGCGTGGACCGGCTCGTGGAATCCGTCGGGATCGTCAAGCGACTCATGGCCGGCGAGATCGTCACGCACCAGGGCGCCCATTACCGCCTCGACCGAGCCCAGCTGGCACCACTGCCGGCCCAGCGACCGCATCCGCCGATCCTCATCGGCGGTGGCGGCCCGCGCATGCTGCGGCTGGCGGCGCGGGAGGCCGACATCGTTGGGCTCCTGCCCCAGTTCAGCCCGCGCGGCCGGCCGATCGCCAGCCAGGCGACGGAGGCAGCCACCGCCGCCAAGGCCGCCCGCGTCCGCGAGGCCGCCGGAGAACGCTTTGACGACCTCGACCTGAACGTCCTCGTCCGCTACTCGGGTCTGGTCGGGGCCTCCGCGGGCATCGTCGCCTCCGCCCAGAACGCCGCGCTGGCCGGCGCGGCCGCGCTTGTCGGCACCCCATACGTCCTCCACGGGACGACCGGCCGGGTCCGCGACATCCTCCTGCGCCGGCGAGACGCATGGGGCCTCAACTCATACACGTTCTCGGCGGGCTCGATGGAGGCGATGGCGCCCATCGTCGAGCTGCTCGCGGATCGCTAGCCTGCACGCACGCGACCGCGCCCCGGCGGGAAGTCCGCTGGTGACCCCTGTCCGGTCGCGGCATCGGCCTGATCATTACCGAATGACGAAGGCCGGCTGACCCCAGGCGGCAGGTGGTCGATATCCACCAGTCCATCGACGTCGTCGATATTCGCGCGCCTTACGGCCACGCCGCCGGTCCATCGCCATGTCCGAGGCGCCGGACTGCGGTCAGATAATGATCAGGCCAATGCGGGCCTGCCAAGCGGCGCGGCTGAACCAGCGGGCGGGCCTGCCAAGCGGCGCGGCTGAGGCGGCGGGCCTGCCAAGCGGCGCGGCTGAGCCAGCGGGCGGGCCTGCCAAGCGCCGCGGCGGAGGCGGCGGGCCTGCCAACCGGCTCGAGCGGCTGTGCCGCTGCCGTCCGGCGGGACGAGATGGCAGCTCCCTCGATCAGGGCGCCGCCGGCAGGCCATTCGCCTGGCGCACCAGGTCGAAGAACTGGTCTGCGCGAACGACCCTGTAGTCCGGCCCGAGGGTCGACGCGATTCCCGCGAGGTCGCTCGGGCGCATGTTGAACGCGAGGATGCCGATCGACAGGAACAGCGGGGACTTGCCCTTCCACTTGGCAGAGGCATCCGCGATCGCGGTCTTCACCTCGGCCACGTTGCCGGTGCCGCGGATGATCGACTGCGGCGTCGTCCCGTTGAGGATGGTGGTCTGGGTATAGCTCGCCCAGTGGATCATGATGCCCTTGGGCTTCACGCCGTTGACGTAGCCGTCGGCTTCCGAGCTCGACAGCGGAACGTCCACGCCGTCGACGCGGTTGAGCACGTAAAGGGTGTTCAGCCCGGCTGCCGCCATGTATTTGGCGGTCTGCGACGTGTAGGTCGGGAACGTCGCGTCGGGCCACGGCGTGGGGTAGATGTACCCGGCCCCGGACGGGCCGGCCATGAAGAGGTCGTTGGAGGTGGCCGTGCTCTCGTAGTAGTGGAGCATGGCCGGCGCCGCGTCCACCAGCAGCGGACTGGTGGTCCAGTTGATCGGGACGCTGCCACGGGCAGGATCGCCCCAGATCAGGCGCATCCGCCGCTGGTTGTACTGGAGGTTGTCGCCCTCGCTCATGGTGAAGGTGACGTAGATCTTGTTCTCCAAGGCGGGAGTCGGAGGGGCCGGTGGCGCCGCGGTCGACGCCCGGGTCCCTGACCAGACGGTCATGTTGGAGAACCAGTCGGCCGCGAGCACGTAGACGCTGTGCTCAGAGCAGAGCTGCGTCCCGCTGAACTCACCGGCCACGTCCTGTGCGAACCAGCCGAGATACGGCGTGTAGGGAGCGACATCGCCCAGGATGCGCTCGAACAGTGCCCGCTCCCCCGGGATGTTGGAGTCGAGCCAGAAGACCATGGCCCGGTTCGCCACCGCGTAGTCGCGCAGGAACCCGAAGTGCGCCCGCGGGTCGAGCGCGATCAGCATCCGGTGGGTGGCCTCCGGCCAGAGGTGCTCGTACTGCCAGGTGTACGCATCCAGGCGGCTGGTGAATCGACCGCGAAGGTCCTCGATGACCGGCAACGAGTACGGCGGCGCGGCGAGCTGCTGGGCGAGCTGCGGGCTGACGGCGAGCGCGTCCCGGAGCCCGGCCAGCGTGGTGGCAACGTTGAAGGTGTCCGGCACCGCCGGGTCGTAGACGACGGTTCCGCGGACCTCGTCCCGGTATTCGGTCAGCAGCTGCCACGGGCTGTCGAGGAGCGTGTACCCGACGCCGAGGCCGTTCTGCAGCCAGGTGAACGTTCCCTCGTCTCCGGGCTGGGCGAGGTAGACGCGTGGCCGCGTGCGGTTCACCACGCCCTGGAGGCTCGTGAACATGAGCTGCTGGTCGGCCGGCAGCCCGTCGATGCTGGCGGCGTCGACATGGTTGGCAACCGCGAAGTGCGGGAGCGCCTGGCCCTGCGGCCAGCTGATCCCGCTTCGGCTATCTGCAGTTGCGGTTCCCGGCGTGGCACCGGCAACCAGGGCGGCGACGATGGCCAGCGCGATCGGAACGCGGAACATGGTGATACCTCCCCGTGACTCTAGGCCCAGGAGCTGCCGGTTGCCGAGCCTGGCAGGCTCAACGCCGGATCAAGCCGCATCACGCCATCAATGGGTAGTCCCGCGCATCCCAGGCCAATGTCGCGTAGATCTCGATCATCGCGGCATGGAACAGGAGCTTCACCGGCTTGGTCGCCTCGAACCGGAACAGCCCGGTCTCGGGATCACGGGCGGACTGCCAGACCTCGTCAGCGTACGCCTGCATCGCCTGCCGGAAGCGCGGGTTGTGGTCGACGGAATCGAGCAGCAGCAGGTTCTTGAAGAAGATCGCGTTGAACGGTGGGTCCTGCCGGTAGAGGCGGCCTCCACCACCGTAGTAGTCGAGTGCGGCATCGGCGATGGCATTGGCGCGATCGAGATAGACGCGCTGACCCGTGATCCGGTAGAAGAGCGCGTTCGCGCCGATCATCGTGCCCTGGTTGTAGCTCCACTGCGTCTTCTCGATGTTGCCGGCGAGGTCGATGTGGTCCCAGTAGAGTCCGTTCGGGGCGAACAGGCAGCCGTTCACCCAGTCATACATCTTCGTGGACCACTCGAGGTAATGGGCCTTCTGAGCTGCATCGGCGGTCAGCTCGTAGAGCTGCAGCCCCAGCTCCGCCCCGGGCGCATTCGACACCGTGTTGCGGTCCTGGCTCCACGGCGCCTGTGTCCAGAACACGCCGCCCGGACACGGATGAGTCGTGTCAGTGTCCCAGCCAAAGACCACCAGCTCGAAGATCTGCCGTGCACGCTCGAGCGCGAACGCATGGCCCGTCATCCGGTACCACTGGACGAGTTCCAGTCCGATCCACTCGTTGTCGTCGTAGAACTTGTCGCCGCCGAAGCCGAGCGGCGGCCGAACGTACGAGTCGTATCCCGGCGGTGTCGTCTCGCTGTTCCAATACAGCGCCAGGCCGGCCAGGCGATCCTGGACGTCCGTCTGGTAGCTGCCGCGCAGCGATCGAATGCCCGCCAGATCGATGGTCCCGGCCATTGCCTGAGAGAACGGCCAGACATACGAATACGGGTTGCCGCTGGTGTACGGGTACTCCTCCAGGTAGAGCGGCGGATCGCCGAGATAGAAGTACTGCTGGAGCGCTTGGTACGATCTGATCGCGCGATCAACGTTCGTGCTCTGTTTGGATGAGGCAACGACGCCGGGAGCGGCGGGGCCAAGCGACGCGGACAGGACGAGCGCGAGGCTGCCGATCCACAGCGTCGACTTGGCGGGCTTTCGTGTGGCCGTCACAGCGGACCTCCTCCGGTCGAATGCCGCGAGGGGTGCGAGCGCCACCCTGCCGGCACGCTGCTCGCGACCTGGTCAGCCTCGTGCCGCGGCCGAAACGGATGCGAGCCGCAGGTCAACCTGACGGTTTCAAATCCGCGGCAGACCGGAGACTCGGCCGATCGGGCCGCCGTAGGCGCGCTCGGTCGAGCCGGACGATCCGTAGCTGTAGGTGTCGCCGGTGTTCGACCCTCCGGTGTCGGCGGCGTACTGCTCGTTGTCCCGGGTGCCGCCTCCCGATTCGCTCAGCTCCCACCCGAGCGGCAGGCTCGTGTTGGTGGTGCCACTCGTCGCGAGCGTGTCGAAGTCCTGGGTGTAGGGAGCCCCGATCGCGCTCAGAGAGACGTGGCCGGCGGCGAGCACGGCCTCGGGCCTGGTTATGGGCAGCAGTCCGATGAGGATCGAGACCGATCCGAGCAGTGCGAACAGGGGCCGACGTGCGCGGAATCGGGGACGCACGGACGGGACCTCCCTCGTTGCGCAACGTGCCTGCGCAGTCGGGCCATCGTAGCCGACCGCCCAGCAACGGTCTGGACCACTCCGGACCGTCAGCCTGGGCGTGCCCCATGCGCGCCGGTTCATCGGATGGTCACCATTCGGGATGGTCACCATTCGGTCGGCCCGCGGATCAGGTCATTCGGTCGGGTCGCGGATCACGTCGCGGGGGCCAGCGAGATCCGGGCAAGACCCCTCGAGGGCCGGCTCGCTGAGACGGGCAAAAAGAAACGGGCCACCTGTGGTTTTACCCACAAGCGACCCATAAGCATGAAACCATGTTGGCAGCTGCCCGGCCGTATCCGCAGGAGCCGAAATCGTTACAGGCGCGTGACACGGACGGGGCCGTTGGGCGGGGCGCCGGGCGGGCGAGTCCCGGTCGATCTGCGAGTCAGTCGTCGAGGACGAACGTCACCATCAGGTTGACCTGGTACTCGGCGATCTGGTTGTTCCTGATGTCGACGCGCTGCTCCTTGACCCAGGCGCTGCGGACGTTGCGGAGCGTCTTCGTCGAGCGGGCGATCCCCTGCTGGATGGCGTCTTCGAAGCTCTTCGGCGACGTGGAGCTGATCTCGGTGACACGGGCGACGGCCATTGCGTGCTCTCCTTCGCGTGCTGGAGTCCACCGGGTTCGGACACCTTACCCGGATGCGTCCACAGAGGGTGATCCCGCAGTGGCCCGTGCCGATCGGCCGACGCCTCAACGAGGGTCGCGGCCATGGAACAAGGCGCCGCGGCGCGCAGTCCGGCCGTGGAACGGCCGTGCCTTGGTCTCTCTTCGTGACAGTTACGAATGGGGTTCGTGGTCTTGGCGGTTCGGACGCCCCGTTGGTCCCGCCGGGCGGCGACATCGGGTGATTGGAACGGGGCAGCCCGACCGACTCACCGCGGCGACGTGCCCACCGCGACAGATACGAACCTCATTCGTCGTTGGCAGGACAACCGTGCCACTGACGAACCAGGATCGTACATGGCCGGTTTGGGCACCTATCCGGTCGGCTCTACGAGCCCTGCTCGTATGTGGCAGGGCCATGCTCGTTGAGGGCGTCGGCCTACGAGCAGCATTCGTATCTGACCAGAATGGCGGTCGCGGTCCCGGGGGCCGGCCGCGGCGCCGATCGCGGTCGCGGTCGTGGGCGCCGGCCGCGGCGCCGATCGCGGTCGCGGTCCCGGGCGCTGACCGCTCGCGGTAGACTCTCATCCTTCGCTCACGAGGATCACCACATGCCAGGAGTCTTCTTCCGTGTCCGGGAACGCGCGTCGTTCCCGGGTACGCCCGCCGACATCTGACGCCGGCTGGGACCGCGTCGCGACCTGGTATGACGGCTGGGTCGGGGATCGCGGCAGTCGCTACCACCGGGCCATCGCTATTCCCGCGGCGCTCGAATTGCTCGAGCCGGGGCCGGGCCAGGACGTGCTCGAGATCGGCGCCGGTCAAGGCGTTCTGGCTGATCACGTCGCCCGGCTCGGCGCTCGCTATACCGGGATCGATGCCAGTCCGCGCCTGATCGACATCGCCCGCCGGCGCCACGGGCGCGCCGGTCGGTTCTTCGTCGGCGACGCGCGGCGGCTGCGCGCCGTGCCCGATCTCCGGCCCGCCACGTTCGACGCCGCCGTCTTCCTGCTGAGCATCCAGGACATGGACCCGCTCGACTCGATCCTTGGATCGATCGGCTGGGCCCTCCGCCCGACGAGCTGCGTCGTCATCCTCATGACCCATCCGGCGTTCCGCCAGCCGCGCCATGCCGGCTGGGGCTATGACGCGGGCCGGAAGCTGGTCTTCCGGCGTGTCGATGCCTACCTCTCGCCGATGGCGGTGCCCATGAAGGAGCTCGGCGCAGGGCCGGCAACTCGGTCCTACCATCGGCCGATCTCGTCCTACGTCAACGGTCTGGCGGCGGAGGGCTTTGCCGTCGACGCGATGCGGGAGATTCCGGACTCGCTCGATGACGTTCGACCGGCTCGGCGTCGCGCTGGCGCTCGGGCCGTCGCCGAGATCCCCCTGTTCCTCGCCCTTCGCGCCCGGCGCTGACGACCGGGCCATGTGGGCCCGTCGTAGAGTTGGCAGATGCACCCACTCATCCAGCTCGACGACCTGCCCCAGACCGAGCACGCGCACGAATTCGTCGGCGCGGACCATGGCGAGGTCCCCTTCTCCGTCATCCTCGTCCATTCCGCTCCCGGCGCCGGGCCACGGCTGCATCGACACCCCTACCCGGAGGTCTTCGTGATCGAATCCGGCCAGGCTACGATCCAGCTCGGCGACGATGAGATCGTCGCGAGTGGCGGACAGCTCGCGATCGCGCCGGCAAATGTGCCGCACGGCTTCACGAACTCCGGTCCGGGCGAGCTGCGCCTGACGGCAATTCACGGCGCCGCCCGGTTCGACACCGAGTGGCTCTCCGGCCATGATCCGGCGTGGGCGTCCAGGCCGAACGACTGACGGGCTGGCAAGCGTCGTGACCGCAGGAGCACTTGGCATGGTCGGGCCGATAGCATTGACGCTGAACGGCGAGCCGCGCGAGCTCGCGGGCGATCCGTCGCGGACCCTGCTCTTCGTCCTCCGGGACGAGCTCGGGCTCACCGGCTCGAAGCCGGCCTGCGGCGAGGGCGTCTGCGGCGCGTGCACCGTCCTGGCCGATGGAGTCGCGATCCGGTCCTGCGTGACGCCGCTCGACGGGGTGGCGGGACGCTCGCTGACCACCATCGAGGGCCTCGGCGAAAGCACGGGCATCGGCGGCGCGCTCCACACCGTCCAGCAGGCATTCCTCGCCGAGGGCGCGTTCCAGTGCGGGTACTGCACGCCCGGCATGGTGCTCGCGAGCGCAGCCCTCCTGGAACGCGATCCACGGCCGACCGACGAGGCGATCGCGGACGCCCTGGACGGCAACATCTGCCGCTGTGGCGTGTACCCGCGGATCCTCCGCGCGGTTCGGCGGGCTGCGGACCAGGCCGACGTGGCTGAGGCTTCGAACGTGAGTGACACCGGCGCGGCGGCCGAGCGCCGGGCCGTCGAGCGTGCGGCGGTCGAGCGCCCGGCGGTCGAGCGCCGGCCGATCGATGCCCGCGCCGCACCGTGGCAGATGCGATCGGCACAGGAACGCGATTACTTCGATGCCCTCGGCGACGGGCTCGTCGTGGTCCTGTCGCCCGAAGGGAACGGGTCTGAGTGGGAGGACGCGTGGACGACGAGCGGCGGCGTCTGGCTGCACGCCGGCGCGGACGGCGTCGTGACGGCATTCACCGGCAAGATGGAGATGGGCCAGGACAACACGACCGCGCTCGCGATGATCGTCGCGGACGCCGTTAGGGTCGGGCTCGACTCCGTGCGTATGGTCATGGCCGACACGGACGTCTGCCCATATGACGAAGGGACGTTCGGCAGCCGATCGATGCCCGACGCCGGGAGGATGCTGGGGGCGGCCGGCCAGGCGGCGCTCGAGACGCTGCTGGGCCTGGCGGCCGATCGGCTCGAGGTGAGCCCGGACGACCTCGTTCCCGGCCACGGCGCGTTTCGCTCCCGCGATGGCGCTCGAACGATCCACTATTCCGAACTGCTGGCAGGCCTGCGGCGGCTCGAGGAGGTCGGCGGCGCGCGTCGCGACCGCGCGACTGTATCAGACGCTCGCGCGGTCATCGGCAGGCCCGCTGCGTCCGTCACCGGCGTCGCCGCCGTCACCGGACGGCGGCGATTCGTCAGCGACCTGTCGCGGCCAGGAATGCTCCACGGCAGGCCGCTGGGACCACCGGCTGCCGGCGCCGCGCTGCGATCCGTGGACACGTCACGGGCACGGTCCATGCCGGCGGTGACAGTCGTGGAGGAGGACGATTTCGTCGGCGCGGTCGCGCCGGATGTCGCGACGCTGGACCGGGCGATGGCAGCAATCCGGGCAGAATGGGATCTGCCGCCCGGTCCGGCGGAGGCCGGGTTGGAGGAGCACCTGCGCGCGCATCCCATCGATCTCGAGGGCTGGGACGGAAACTTCTCGCACGAGGAGGGCGTCGTCGACGCCGCGATCCCCAGCGCCGCCGCACAGGTCAGCGCAACGTACACGGCGGCCTTCATCGCGCACGTCCCGCTCGAAACGCGCGCCGCAGTCGCGGAGTGGGCCGGCGAGCGGGTGACGGTGTGGACCGCAACGCAGGCGCCGTTCTGGGCGCGGCAGGAGCTCGCCGAATCGCTCGGCCTGAGCGAGGATCGCGTCCGCGTCGTGGTGCCGCCGGCTGGCGGCGGCTTCGGCGGCAAGCACGGGGCCGGAGCAGGGATCGCCGCCGCACGACTCGCTCGTGCCGTCGGGCGACCCGTCAAGGTCCGCTGGCGGCACGCCGAGGAGTTCGCCTGGGGCCACGTGCGGCCGGCGGCCGTCATCGACGTCCGGGCCGGTGCGGCCTCGGACGGCGCGATCACCGGGTGGGAGTTCCGGAACGTGAACGCTGGCCCGAGCGCGATCGCGCCTCCCTACCGGATCGCCAACCAGCGCCTCGACTATCAGCCGGCCGACGCTCCCCTTCGGCAGGACTCATACCGAGCGCTCGCCGCGACGGCGAACACCTTCGCCCGCGAGTCGGCGATCGACGAGCTCGCCCACGCGCTCGGCGTCGACCCGCTGGCGTTCCGGCTGACCAACGTCGATGACGATCGCCTCGCGGCGGCGCTCACGGCCGCGTCGGAGCGGGCGGGTTGGGGCACGGGCGGTCGGCAGGCGGGAATCGGCCTCGGCGTCGCTGGTGCAGTCGAGAAGGACGCTCGAGTCGCGACCTGCGCCGAGGTCCATGTCCGGCCCGACGGCGGCCTTTACGTCGCCCGGCTCGTGACCGCGTTCGACTGTGGCGCGATCGTCAATCCCGACAACCTGGCGAACCAGGTCGAGGGTGCCGCCGTCATGGCCCTGGGCCCGGCCCTGTTCGAAGCCGTTCATTTCGAGGACGGCCGGATCACGAATGACTCCCTCTCCACATACCGGGTCCCGCGATTCAGGGACATGCCGACGGTCGACGTGATCCTCATCGACCGTCCCGATCTGCCGCCGGCGGGCGGCGGCGAGGTGCCTCTCATCGCCGTGGCGCCCGCGATCGCGAACGCGATCTTCGCCGCGTCGGGTCGCCGCATCCGGTCGATGCCGCTGCTGCCGAACGGGCATCTCGACTGATGCCGCTGGCGGCGCACGCGGTGTTGAGGAAACCTACACTCGGACCCGAATGATTCTCCTCTGCGGCGGCACCGGCCTCCTCGGTTCACGCATCGCGCAGCGATTGGCGGAGCGGTCGCTCGGCTTCCGGGCACTCGTCCGGCCGGGCACCGACGCCTCTGAGCTCGAGCGGCTCGGCGCGGAGATCGCGGGCGGCGACCTTCGAGACGCGGCCACGCTGCCGGCGGCCGTTGCCGGAGTACAGACGGTCATCACCACGGCGAACGCCATATCCCGCGTTCTCGGGGGCAAGACCGATTTGACCCTGCGCGACGTCGACGACCGGGGCAATGCCAACCTCGTCCGCGCCGCCGGGGAGGCGGGCGTCGAGCGGTTCGTCTTCCTGTCCTTCCCGGCGGCGATCCTGGCGGCCAGCACGCCGTTCTCCGACGCCAAGCTGGCGACCGAGCAGCGACTTCGGGATAGCTCCATGCACGAAGTGATCGTCCGCCCGGACGCATACCAGGAGGTCCAGCTGTCGCCACTCGCCGGGTTCGACTGGCCGAATCGATCGGTGACGATCTTCGGCAAGGGCGACGCGCCGGCCGCCTACGTCGCCGTCGACGACGTGGCCGAGGCGGTCGTCCGCCTGGCCATCGCGCCCGACCCGCCTCGGCTCGTCGAGTTCGGCGGCCCCGAGGCAATGACCCGCAATCAGGCCGCCGATGCCTTGGAACGGGCCCTTGGTGCGCCTGTCCGGCGGCGGCACGTGCCGCGGGCGGCGCTGCGCCTGGGGACTGTCGCCCTCCGCCCGTTCAGGCCCGCGCTGGCCTCGATCATGGGTCAGGCACTGCGAGCCGATCTCGTCGAGTCAGCGCCGAGTGACGCTCCGCTCCGCGAGCTTGGCATCGAGCCACGTCCGGTTAGTGCCTACATCAGCCAGGTGGTGGCCGGGGCTGGCGGCCGCAGCTGAGAGGATCACTCCGTGGGAGCTGATTCATCTCGCCGCATCGTCGACCTGAGCCACGAGATCGTCGACGGGATGACGACGCATCCCGGCATTCCGGCGCCGTCGATCTCGACCTTCTTGACCCACGAGGCATCCGCAACCCGCTACGCTCCCGGCACGACGTTCGAGATCGGTCGTATCGATCTGGTCGCCAACACCGGGACGTACCTCGACACGCCGGCCCATCGATTCCCGGGTGGACCCGACCTCGCCGACCTGGCGATGGATCGCGTCGTCGACCTCGACGGGGTTCTCGTCGATTGCCGCCATGCGGCCCAGCGCGCCATCGGACCCGAAGCGTTTCGGGGCATTGAAATCCGCGGGCGGGCGGTCATCGTGGCCACCGGATGGGATGAGCGCTGGGGAACACCTGCCTACCTCAGTGACAACCCCTTCCTGACCGCCGCGGCCGCCGAGCTCCTCGTGGATTCAGGCGCGGCGCTCGTCGGGATCGACTCGCTCAACGTCGATTCGCTGGCGGATCCACGCCGGCCCGCCCATACGGCGATCCTGCGCGCGGGCGTTCCGCTCGTCGAGCACCTGACAGGCCTTGGAGCCCTGCCGCCGGCCGGCTGGCGGTTCTTCGCGGCTCCTCCGCGCATACGCGGGATGGCCACCTTCCCGGTCCGGGCCTTCGCCATCGTCGGCTGATCCGGCCCTGGCCCCGGCGCCAAGCGGCTTCCGGCGCTCGTGCGTTTGAAGCATCACATTCGACACGGCCCTGCGCGGCTGCCGCTCGATTCCGTCGGGATGTGACGTGGGTCCCGCACGTTCGTGCCGGTCGTGATGCACGGCCAGCAACGGACTCGCGTACGACCCCTCTCGGTGCAGCAGGTGGCGTCGTAAAGCAGGCAGGGCCCGCGACTCCCAGGAATTGGGTAGCTCACGAACGGCGCCTACGGCATATTCCCGATGTTCGGCCAGGCGCGCTCCCCGACGATCTCACTTGTCGATCGGTTGCTACGGACCGGCAGGCGAGTGGAAAGTCAGGGAGCGATATGACCAGGTTCGAACGTCGCAGCTTCTTCGAGCGGCTCTGCCAGCTGCAGGCGCTGTACCGGCTTCGCGGCGAATGGGACACGGTGTCGGCAATCTCGGTCGCCGACGCGATCGCGTACGCCGAATGCCTCCTGCACGACCCGGACGCGCTGGCGGAGGCGCTCGGCGCAGACGCCGGCGACCCGTCCGAAACGAGCTCAGGCACCCAGCGGGCGTAGCCTGGCGGCACTCGGTCCGGGTTCGGAGCCCGATGGGTGCGAGTGCCAGCACATCGCCGCGGCGAACGGCTGACGGCGTCCGGGCCTGTTGGGATGACGAGGCACCCAATCGATCGTGACGGGAGAGGGTGACTTCCGTTCTGTTGTCCCAGCCGAATGTTTCACATAGGTTGCCGACGTGACCTGCCATCGCCCCCGCGTCGACGTTCCCAGCATGTTCCCCGTCATCGATCGCGCGGCTCGGCCGACATGAACGGGCCCGACATGATCTCGGACGCGCTGATCTACATCGCCGACGACGAGCCGGCCAACCGGCTCCTGCTCGAGCGGATCCTCGCCCAGGGCGGGTTCACGCGGGTGCGTTCCTTTCCTGATGGGGGATCGCTGCTCACGGCCTGCGCGGAGGCGCAGCCAGACCTCGTCCTGGCCGACCTGCGGATGCCCGGCATCGACGGGTTCGGGGTGCTCGAGTCGCTGCGCGGGCACTCGGACGACGCCTATCTACCGGTGGTCGTCCTGACGGCTGAACCCAATCGCGACACGCGCAAGCGGGCCCTGTCCCTGGGTGCGGCAGACTTCCTCGGCAAGCCGTTCGACTTCGACGAGGTCCTCCTGCGCAGCCGCAACCTCATCGAGACTCGGCTTCTCCACGCGGCGCTGGCCACGCGAATCGTCACCCTGGGCGACGAGGTCGAAGCACGCGGTCGGGCCATCAACGACGTCACGAGCGAGCGCGCCGCGATCGCAGCATCACTCGATCGAGTGTCGGCGTTCGATACACCGGAGACAATCGCGGCGGCGCTGTGTGCCGATCTCGCCACGGCGATCGACGCGCGCCACGTCACGTTGCTGATCTTCGAATCATCGCAAAGGGCTGTCTCGTTCGTCGCCCACAACGCCCGCTCCAAAGCGGACATCGGATACGCGTTGCCGCTTGAACGTTCTCTCGAGCTCTGGCAGCGCGCCACCGTGGGGGCATGGGTGGAGGAGATCGTGGCGCGCCCGGAGCGCGGCGCGGACGGCGAGCGCCTGGCGGCAGCCGGCTGGCGTAGCGCCATCTACGCGCCGGTGCGGAGCGGCGGTCGCCTCGTCGGAATCCTTTCTGCCGGGACCGCCGACGAGCGCCCCGCCGAGCGGCTCGCGCGGGACCTGCCGAGCGTGGTCGACTATGCGACCCTCTGCGGCGGGCTGCTGGGACGTACGCTGGCCGTCCGGCGACAGGCCTCTGACGTTCGCCACTCGCTGGAGGTGGTCATCGCCGATCGGGCGTTTCACGCGGTATTCCAGCCGATCCTCGAGATCGGGAGCGCCAAGCTCGTCGGACATGAGGCCCTGACCCGGTTCGACGACGGCGTCGCGCCCGGTCAACGGTTTGCCAACGCGACGGCGGTGGGCCTGGGGCTCGAGCTCGAGTTCGCCACGCTCGAGGTCGCCATCGAGGCGGCCCTCGGGCTGCCGAGCGGCACCTGGCTGAGCCTCAACGTCTCGCCTACCGCCGCGCTTGCCGGGGAGCCGCTGGCTCGTCTGCTCAGGCAGGCACGTCATCCAGTCGTTCTCGAGCTCACCGAGCACACGGCCGTGGACGACTACCCCGCCCTTCGACGAGCCATCGCGCAGCTGGGCCCGGGCATCCGCGTGGCGGTCGACGACGCCGGGGCCGGATACGCGAGCATGCAGCACGTGGTCGAGGTGCGGCCCGATCTCGTGAAGCTCGACATCTCGCTGGTGCGCGGCCTCGACGGGGACCGGGCCCGCCAGGCCCTGATCGCGGGCATGCGCTATTTCGCCGAAGAAACGAATTGCGTCATGCTCGGTGAAGGCATCGAGACAACGGCCGAGCTCGAGACGCTCCAGCGTCTCGGCGTCGTTCTCGGACAGGGCTACCTGCTCGGCCGGCCCGGAGCAGCCCCGGATCGGATCGACCGGGCAGCGCGGCCCACCCGCCGGAGCTCGAGCCCGGTCGAGGCATCGTCGGCACGAGGAGCCTGACGACCCGACGCGATCAAAACCCGATGGCTGTCGCCCAGATCAGAGCCTGCCGGCCGGCGTGACCACGGGCCCGGCGTCGAGCAGGCCGGCCATCGTCTCGACCACGTCGGCGGGCACGAACGGCTTAGCCATGAAGGCGTCCGTTCCGGCGTCCAGCGCCATGCTCCGTTCGGACGGGAGCACGCTGGCGCTCAGAACGAGAATCCTAGGGCGCCGCTCGGCGCCATTGAGATCGCGCGCCAGGGTCAACCCGTCACCGTCGGGCAGCCGCACATCGAGGACGATGAGATCCACCTGCCGAGTCGTGAGAATGCGCCGTGCCTCGGCCAGCGTCGACGCCTCGAGGAGGATCGCCTCGCGCACGCGAGGGATCGTGGCCCGGTCCACCGTCGCCTTGAGCAGCGCCCGGTTCGGGAACTCGTCCTCGACCACGAGCACGACGTCCCGCGCCGCCGGATCCTGTTCGGCGAAGGCTCGCTCAGGCATCCGCGGGCGTCGTGTCCGCCTCGCGACGGAGGGCCGCCGCGGTCCATCCCAGCCAGGCGCGGAGCCCGTTGCGCGCGTCGGTGCCCTTCTGAACGATGCCGAGAATCTGACCCCTGAGACGTTCCCGGTCGACATCGCTGATCTCGTGCGCGGTACAGACCACGATGGGGATGTCCGCGGTCCGCGGGTCGTCGCGCATGGCCTTGATGACCGCGAAGCCATCGACCTCGGGCATGACGAGATCGCAGACGACCACATCGATCCGCTCCTGCCGGAGCCGGTCGAGCGCCTCGCGACCCCCTGAGGCGGTGATGACCCGATATCCCGCCGGGGCCAGTGCGGCGCGCACCAGCTCGACCCCGGCCGACTCGTCGTCAACGGCCAGGACGACGGTCCCACCTCCATCGGGAGACTCCGCGCCGGTCACCCGCGCAATACAGGCGAGAAGCCGCTCGCGCTGGATCGGCTTCAGGAGGTAGTCGACGGCACCCAGCGCCATCCCCACCTCGCGCTCGTCGACCACGGTGACGAGCACGACGGGAATGTCGCCGAGCTCCGAATCGGCCTTGAGCCTGCGCAGGACCTCCCATCCGTCGAGGCCTGGCAGGAGCACGTCCAGCAGCACGGCATCCGGTCGTTGCGAGCGGGCCATCGCGAGCGCGGTCTCCCCGTCACGAGCGACTCGGAGCGCGTAGCCGGCCTTGTCCAGGTACTCCCTGAGGAGCCGGACGGCACTCGGATCGTCCTCGACGAGGAGGAGGTCGAGTCCGGCGCGCTGCCGGCCGACAACCTTCACCGACGCGGCGACCGACGCATCCGGGATGCGATCCGCCGTCGCGTCGCCGGTGGGGAGGATGACGATGAACCGACTCCCCTCGCCGAGCGCGGACTCCAGCTCGATCGTTCCGCCGTGCGCCTCCACGAGCCGGCGGGTCAGGGCCAACCCGAGGCCGGTGCCGGGCTCGCGTGTGGCCGGGTCGCCAACCTGGCGGAACTCTTCGAAGACGTGCGGCTGGTCGGCTTCGGAGATACCGATGCCGGAGTCCGCCACCACGACCCGCACACCCGTGGCAGTGCCGGTTGACGCGACGCTGATCGTGCCGCCTTCCGGCGTGTATTTGATCGCGTTCGAGAGCAGGTTGTACAGGATCTGGCGGAAACGGCCGCGGTCGATCGTGGCCGTCACCGTGGTGACATTCACGTCGACGCGGAGGCGCTTGCGCTCGGCCAGTGGCCGCAGCCCACTGACCGATTCGGCGATGGCGGCTGCCAGGTCGACCGGCTCGGGATGGAGGTCGAGGCGGCCCGCCTCCACCTTTGCCAGGTCGAGAACGTCATTGATGAGGGTCAGCAGGTGCGAGCCGCCGGCGTGGATGTGCTCGACCCATTCGATTGGTACGTTCACGGTGTTGCCCGCCGACGCCTCGTGACGCATGAGGTCGCTGAAGCCCAGGATCGCGCTCAGCGGCGTGCGCAGCTCGTGGCTCATGGAGGCAAGGAAGTCGCTCTTTGTGGCGGCGGCGGCGCGGAGGGCCTCGACCGTCGCCGCCAGTTGCTGCGCGAGCTGTTCCTGGTCGGCGACGATGGCGCGCCGCTCGGCCATGAGCGCCGTCTGAGCGCCCAGCGCCTGCAGCAGCTCCAGGTCGGACTCGTGGAACAGGCTCCGGAAGCGGTTCAGCACGACCAGGACGGCAGACGGTCCACCACCGGGGACGGTCAGGGGCACGGCGGACACGAACTGGGCTCCCGATCTCTCAGCCAGTCGCGAGGCCAACGCGCCGGCCGACCGGACCTCGAGCTCCGGACCGCGGTCAGCCACGAGAAGGTCGTCAAGCTCCGACGTCTTGACGGGCGTGGCGTCAACGGGCATCCCGCTGGCCGCCGCTTCGTACCCACCAGTGTCGGTCCGGACGATCACGGCTGCCGCCCCGGCGCTCATCGTCGCTGCGAAGTCGGCCAAGCCCTCCCAGATCGACTCGACGGAGCCACCCGAGCCCTCGATCAGGCGTTGGCCGTAGCCCACGGTAGCGCTCGATTGCCAGATGCGCCGGATGGCCGGTGGCGGGAGGAATGCCACGATGTAGCCGAGGGCGGCGAGGAGCGCGAGGCCGATCGCCACAGGCGTGGTGGCGGCCCTGACGTCCGGCCCAACGGCGCCGCCGGCCACCGCCAGGTACGCGGCGGCGAGGAGGCCCGTCGAAATCGCAGCCAGTGCCATCCGCACGGCCGCCGGGCCACGCCGTCGTCGAGCTTCGACCAGCAGGTACGCCGCGGCCAGCGCCTCGACGCCGATGAACGAGCCCAGGGCGATCGCGGATGCGAGCGATCCCCGCGCCACCGTGGCGGCGGCCAGCACGCTCAGGAGGATCAGCAACGGGGCGCCATAGACGATCGGCCGGGGCACGCGTCGCACGAGGCTTGCGAGGTGCAGGGCAAACACGGGCTGGAACAGGAGGAGCACTCCCCCGGCGATGCCCGCAGGGACCGGTACGCCGCCGCCGAGGCCCCTCCACACCTGGAGCACGAACAGGACCGCCAGCCCGCTGAAGACGAGCATGACGTCGCGGCGAACCGGATCTCGATGACGGAGGTACGCGACCAGGGTGGCCAGGAAGAGGACGAGGAATATCGCCTCTACGACGAGCGCGATCAGATCCACGACGCCCTCCGTCCCTGGCTCATGCCGATGGCGACGGGAGGCGTCGCGGCTGCGAACGCTGGGCCTGGGTCACGATTCCACCCCGTCGGAGCGCACGAGAGATGCCGCCCGGTGCACAGCGTCAACTCCGCCGGCCGGCGGCACCACCCACCGATTAGACCACACGAGCGCAGTACCTTGGGCTGCCCGTCGGGGCAGATCGAGGCCGGCTTCGAGCTTCCGGGACTCCCTGGCGCCCGTCGCTATGATCCCGGGGTGATCGGATCACGACCGGAATCTGCCATTCCGGCGACCATGTCCGCCGCGCGCGAGCCCGTGGAGACCGAGACGCGTCTCTCACCGACCGGCCGCGTCGAGGCGTTCAGCGACGGCGTCATGGCGATCGCGATCACGCTGCTCGTTCTCGACCTCAAGGTACCGCCTCTCGACGCGGTGACCCCGGGCGGACTCGTTGACGCGCTGCTCGCGCGCTGGGCGTCATATGTCGCGTATCTCGCCGCGTTCCTCACGATCGGCATCATCTGGCTCAACCACCGCACGCTCGTCGACCGAATCGCCCGCTTCGATGCCCGCCTGCACTGGCTGAACCTGATGCTCCTCCTCGGCGTCGCGACACTACCGTGGCCGACCGCGCTCGTGGCCGAGTACGTCCAGCGTGGCGGGGCCGACGCGTCGGCCGCGACCGCGCTCTACGGGCTCATCGCGACGCTCATGGCCATGCCATGGGGTTTCATCTGGCGCCACCTCGCCGATCGACCGGAGCTGCTGGAGCCAGGCTACGACGCCGCGTATGCGCGAGCCGAATGGCGGCGCGGTTTTGTCGGCTTGCCGATCTACGCGGTCGCCACGCTCGTCGCCCTCGTCCTGCCGCTCGTGGCGCTCGCGCTGTACCTGGGGATCGCGGTCCTGTACGCGGTAACGAGCCAGGGGATCGCGGTGCCCGGCCGGGCGCCGGACAGCTAGCCCATGAGGTTTATGCTCGACCCTGAAGGACGATGAGCGATACCCCTCCAACCAACGAGCTCCGGGCGCCGGGCGTCGCGCTCCTGGACCACCCATACGCCACCGAGATCGAGGCGGAGCGCGTGGGCTGGTATGAGCTGCTCGCCCTGGTCCGCGCCCTCACGCCGGCCGAGTGCCTGATGCCTGGTTACTACACCGATCCGGAGTGGTCCGTCCGAGACGTTGCCGGTCACGTCGGGACGTGGCTGGCGGAGGCGGAGGTCCAGTTCGAGCAGATCGCCGCCGGGACGTACGAGGGCCACGACGTCGACGTCGACGCGCTGAACGCGGCGTTCCTCGCGGCGATGGATGGCCAGCCGTGGGAGGTCGCCTGGATCCAGGCGAACGCGGGGCGGACCAGGATGCTCCAGGTCTGGTACGAGCTGCGGGAGCCAACCGATGAGGCGGCGTGGTGGATCCGCAAGTCGGGACCAGATCACTACGCGGAGCACCTGCCCCGACTGCGGGCCTGGGTGGCCGAGCTCATCGCCCGACGAGACGAGGACGAACCGGCCCTCACGCGATGACGCGACGCGCGCCCCTCATCTGATCCCGCGACCGTGGACCTGCTGACCGCCGTTCTGGCCATCGTCCTCGTCATCGCCATCCTGTTCGAGATCGCCCGCCGCGTGGGCGTGCCCTACCCGACGCTGTTCGTGCTCGGCGGACTGGGCCTCGCCTTCGTCCCCGGCCTGCCCCGCATCTCGCTCGAGCCCGAGCTGGTCCTGCTCGTCTTCCTGCCGCCCCTCCTGTTCAGCGCGGCGGTCGCGACTCCGATACGGGACCTTCGGGCCAACATCGCGCCGCTGGTGCGCCTCTCGATCGGGCTGGTCGTCTTCACGATGGTCGTCGTGGCGGCCGTCGCACAGCTCGCCGTGCCGGGCCTGGGCTGGGCTGCCGCGTTCACGCTCGGCGCGATCGTGGCGCCCACCGACGCGCTGGCGGCGACCTCGGTCTTCCGCCGGCTCGGCGCCCCGCGCGTGGTCGTGACCCTCGTGGAGGGCGAGGCGCTGTTCAATGACGCGACCGCCCTCGTCGCGTATCGAGCGGCGGTGCTCGCGGTGGGGGGCAGCTTTGTCCTGTCCCAGGCGCTTGCCGGTTTCGTGGTTGCGGCAGTTGGCGGAATCATCATCGGCGTGTTCGTCGGTCGGGTCGCAGGTGAGATCCTGCGCCGGCTCGACGATCCGCCGGTGGAGGTCGCCATCTCGCTGGTGATCCCCTTCGCCGCGTACCTCCCGGCGGACCGGTTCGGGCTGTCCGGCGTCCTGGCGGCGGTCACCGCCGGCCTGGTGATCGGCAGCCGGCTCGGCACGATTCTCACGCCAAACAGCCGCATCCTGTGGCTCAGCACCTGGAAGATGATCGGGTTCATCCTCAACGGCTTCGCGTTCGTGCTGCTCGGGCTCGCACTCCCCGAGATCACGCAGGAGCTTGGTGGCCGACCCGCCCTGGAGGTGGTCGGCCTCGTCGTCCTCGTCTGCAGCGTTGTCCTCGTGAGTCGGCTCGTGTGGGTCTTCGCGACCAGCCTCCTGCCGGGATCGCCACGGCAGGCCATCGCCCGACGCGATGCGCGCCTGGCCACGAGGCTCACCTTCGTCGTGAGCTGGTCGGGGCTCCGCGGCGCCGTCTCCCTGGCCGCCGCGCTGGCCCTGCCCGTGTGGTTTCCCGAGCGCAATCTCATCCTGCTGCTGACCTTCGCGGTGATTCTCGTCACGCTCGTCGGTCAGGGACTGACGCTTCCCTGGGTCCTGCGACGTGCCGGCTGGGACGGCGTCGAGCTCGACGGTGACGAGGGAACCGCGGCTCGTGCGGCGGCGTATCAGGCCGGCCTGGATGAGATCGACCGCGCCCGTCCCGCCTGGCCGACCCACCAACCGCTCCTGGATCGCCTGGAGTCAGGGCTTCGGGACCGAAGTCAACATCTGGCAACGGAGGATCCCGACGAGACGGCGGAGCGGCGCCAGGAGCGGATCGAGCACGAGCAGATCCAGCGCGGCGTGATCGCCGCGCAGCGGACGGCCGTCATCGAGCTCCGCGACCGCGGCGAGATCAACGACGAGACGCTGCGGGTGATCGAGCGTGAGCTCGACCTCGAAGAGCTCCGGATGGAGGGTTGACGGGCTGGATGGCCGTCACGCCCGTCGGCGGAACTGGTCCAAGGCTCAGAACGGCTTTGCCACCATGAGGACGACGATCACGAGCACGACCACGGTGGTGAGCACACCGAACAGGTTGGTGCGTCTGGCGGCCGCGGCGTACGCGGGTGATGCCGGATCGACCTCCGCCTCCGCGATCTGGCGCCGCAGGCCCGGCGCGTAGAACGCGATCCCCACGACCACCACGACGACATACAGCGCGATCGCGGCGGCGATCCAGCCCGTCTGGAAGGAGAACACGCCGCCGATGACCATCAGGAAGCCGGTGATGAACAGAACGACGTAGGCCGGCGTGGCGATGAAATTGTCGAGCCGACTGATGCCCTTCAACGTCCAGGCGAGGCGATCGCGGTCCTGACCCGCGTAGCGCAGCCAGTACGAATAGGTCAGGTTGGCTCCGACGGCGGTGATCGCCGCGAGGATGTGGATCACCTTGAGAAGCACGAGCATGCTCATGGCGGTCACTCCCTTCGATCGCTGCAGTCAGACGGCTCCGAGGCGGGGGCGCCGGCCCGGCCACCGGATCCTGTCGATGAAGCGGCTGTCCGCCTGCCACTATCGGTTGGGTCCCCGTCGGCGTCAACGCAGTCGCGCGCCAGCGGGCTCGTCCCCTCCGGAAGCCCGACGGTCGGCGGAGGACAATGGCTCCACCGATACTGGCCGTCCAGGGAGCCATGTCGATGCTCGAGCAGATGCATGACGCCTGAGCGCGAGGCGTGGAAGGGCACGCAAGCCCGGCCTGTGCAGATCCGCACGCCGGACCGGCGCCTGCGCGTCTTCGTCAGCTCGACCCTGCAGGAGCTTGCTGCCGAGCGGGCGGCCGCGCGAGACGCCATCGAACGGCTGCGAATGACGCCGGTGATGTTCGAGACCGGGGCGCGGCCGCATGCTCCGCGTGCCCTGTACCGTGCGTATCTCGAGCAGAGCGATGTGTTCGTCGGTTTCTACTGGCAGCGCTACGGCTGGGTCGCTCCGGACGAGGAAATCAGCGGGCTCGAAGACGAGTACAGGCTGTCCGCCGGGAGGCCTCGCCTGCTCTATGTCAAGTCGCCAGCAGCCAAGCGCGAGCCGCGGTTGGCGGGGCTGCTGCGACGGATCCAGGCCGACGATACCGCCTCCTACAAGTCATTCTCCGACGCCGCGGAGCTCGGCCGGCTGCTCACCGATGACCTCGCTCTCCTCCTGACCGAACGGTTCATCGCGGGCACGAGCTCGACGGCCGGATTGCGTCTCGAGCTCCCTTCCCCTCCGACGCGTCTCGTCGGGCGAGCCCCGGAGGTGGACCGGATCTCCACGCTCTTCGCCGACTCGACGGTCCGCCTCGTCACCCTCACCGGACCCGGTGGCGTCGGCAAGACCCGGCTCGCGATAGCCATCGCCGAGCAGCTCAGGGATCGCGACGGCGTCGAGGCCGGGTTCGTGTCGCTCGCGCCGATCCGGGATCCGGCGCTCGTCCCTGCCGCCATTGCTGCGGCGCTTGGCATCCAGCCGGGTGCTGCCGATGTCGAGCAGGGCCTCATCACGGGTCTGCGCGAGCGCAGCCCCCTCCTGGTACTCGACAATTTTGAGCAGGTCGTCGGAGCCGCGCCCTTCGTCGCCCGACTACTGACGGCGGCTCCGCGCCTCCGGATCCTCGCCACCAGTCGCGAACCGCTCCGGGTTGGCGCTGAGCATGCGGTTTCGGTGCCGGCCCTCGCTCTGCAGTCGACAACCCACGGGGCCTCCGACGGAGACGCCGTCGCGCCTGCCGTGCAGCTGTTCGTCGAGCGTGCCGAGGCCATCCGCGCCGGCGCGACGCGTTCCGTCGACAGCGCGGTGCTCACGGAGCTCGTCACGAGGCTGGACGGCCTGCCCCTTGCCATCGAGCTCGCGGCCGCGCGAACGCGCCTGCTCACGCCGCAGGCGTTGCTCCAACGCCTCACCTCCCGGCTCGCACTGCTGACCGGTGGCGCTCGAGACCTCCCGGAGCGGCAGCGGACCCTCCGCGCCACGCTCGACTGGAGCCACGATCTCCTGACGAGCGACGAACAGAAGGTATTCGCCCGGCTGTCGGTCTTTCGGGGAGGTGCTCGCCTTGGCGAGGTCGAGCGGGTGTGCGGGGGAAGCCTGACCGGGGACATCCTCGATCATGTGGCGGCCCTCGTGGACAAGAGTCTGGTCCAGGCGCTCGCGACCGACGGCGATCCTCGGGTCGGGATGCTGGAGACGGTCCGCGAATACGCGGCGGAACAGCTGACCGCATCGGGCGAGCTGGTGGCCATCGAAGAGCTGCGCGACGAGGCGTACCTCGCGATGGTGACCAGGGCGCGGACGAAGCTTCGCGGTCCATGGCAGGCCGAAGCGCTCCGGGCGCTCGAAGGCGAGATCGACAACCTTCGAGCGGTCGCCGAGCGGGCAGGTGCCATCGGCCGAGCCGACCTGACGGTCCGTCTCGTCTGGGAGGCCTGGCAGTTCTGGTGGCTGAAAGGCCACCTCGATGAGAGCCGCCGCTGGTTGGACGAAGTGGGACGCTCGGGCGCTCACGAGCGGCTGGGCGAGCCCGAACGGACGCACTTCCAGGCCGCACAGGCGGTCACCCTCTTCTGGAGTGCGCGGCACGAGGATGCAGTCCATCACGCCGATGCCGCGATCGAACGGCTGCGCTCGAGCGGCGATCTTCCGAACACGGCCCTGCTCCTCCTCGTGAGGGGCATGTCGATCGCGCTCAGTGGCGGCGATCTGGCGGCTGGTCGGGACGATATTGCCGAGGCCAGACGGATCGAGGAATCGCTCGGCGACGCGTGGCTGGCGGGGTTCGTCTGGAACGCCGAGGGGTACCTGGCCAACCTCGCCGGTGACATCGATGCGACCGTCGCGGCGCTCGAGCGCGCCGCCGTCGAATCGGAGCGCTCCGGGGAGCCGGCCGGCGCGCTGGTGGCTCTCGACACCCTGGGTCACATCCACCTTGCCCAGGGCGAGCTCGACCGATCGTCGGATGACTTCCGCCGGGCGCTGGAAATCGGTGCCGAGGCAGGCCTGAGCGAGCGATTTGGATACGTCCTGATGGGCGTGGCGGGGCTCTGCCACGTCGAGGGCGATGACGAAGCGGCGGCGCGGTACGTCGGCGCCGCAGACGCCGCCCGGGAGACGGTGACGGCGACGTGGCTCTTCCCCGACGCGTCGGCCGAGTGGAACCTGCTGCGGTCACGGATTCGCGCGGCGTTGGGTGAGGCTCGGTTCGATGCCGCCGATGCGGAGGGCCGGGCTGCCGGCGCTGACGCCATGGCCCAGCAAGCGATCGCGAGGCTGGTCGGATTGGGAATGGGTCTGGACGCTTGACCGCGTTGGATCGGAGGCACGGTGCCTGCCCTCGCTATCCATTCGCGATCAACAGGGCGTGCACCGCTGACCTGCGGCATTCCCGCGCCTAGCCTCCTGCCAGTGCGAATAGGGACCGGCCCTGGATTGCCGGACCAGCAGAGACAGGAGGTCGTCGGTCATGAGGCGTTTCATCGCTGCCATTGCCGCCGCGGGCGCGCTCGCACTGAGCGCCACCACGGCATCCGCCAACAGCCCCGCGATTCACTACTCGTTCGACGCGACGGGCATGGTCATCGTCTGCGGCGATCATTCGTACACCGTGGCATCCGGCACGGTCGACGTGATCGAGCATGTCGGCACGAGTGCGTCGGGCAATGGGAACGTCACGGTGACGCTTACACCGGATGACGTGGTCCTCGTGGACGCGTCCGGCAACCAGTACTCCATCGCCGGGGCACTCTGGTTCGGTGGTTCCCTGAATGCGCGGACCGGCGGGCTGGCCGACACCGACACGTCCGAGATCCAGATCATCAGCCAGGGCGGTGGCACGGTCGACAGTCTCAGCGTGGTGTTCCACATCAGTCCCAACGGTGACATCAAGTCGTTCGATTTCGGGAACTGCACGCTGTAGGCACGGTCACCGCTGCGGACGGAGAGCTCGGCTCGCGTCCCCCGCGACCGTCGCTGCGGCGGCGGGGTTCCCGACCGAACGTGATATGGCGGCGGGATGGCGGACGGTGGCCAGCAGGAGGCCGAGACCGAGCTGCAGGAGCACGCCCGGCGCCATGGTTGGCGCCGGGCCGACTCCGCCCGTCACCGCCTGCCACCACTGCTCGATCGGCCCCATGGACGCCCAGATGTCGGCGAAGTTGCGATCGAGGGGACCGGCCGTCAGGTTCTCCGAAACGTGGAAACCGATGCCGACCAGCGCGATCACGCTCACGCCGATGGCGATGCCACGCGCCGCCCGGATGGATCGAGGCGAGGGGCGCATGGCCAGCGTCCCGAGGCCCGCTGCCAGGAGCGCGAGAGCCGGCCAGACGATCGCCTGGCCGGCCGAGCCCCAGTGGCGAAGGAAGAGCAGCTCGACGACCGTGCCGACGACCCCGAGTCCGACGAGAGCGATGACGCCCTTCCGAAGGATCTCCGCCGACGAGCCGCTGGGCCCTGATCGGATCATGGGGTGAGGACGCTGAGGATCGCGGCCAGTGTCGCCGGATCCGGGTTGTACTTTGCCAGCTCATCCTGGAGGTGCTGGAGGGTCGGGTCACTCGTGTCATACGGTCGGTACTCCATGACCTCCCGCGCCCAGCGATCGGCGTTGGTGACGCCGGCGGCCTCCAGGGCGGCGATGAGCTCCTGGGTCGTTGCCGTGTTCGCCGAGACGGTCGCAACGGTCGACGACAGTTCCGACGAGGTGGGGTCAGCCGAGCCCGTTGGCATCGGGGTCGGGGCGGCCGAGGCCGCCGCAGTAGGCGCCGTCGAGGTGGGGTCGCTCCCCGTGGCGGGGCTCGCGCACGCCGAGATCGCGAACGCCAGGGCCAACGCGAGTGCGCATGCCGAGGAGGCCACGCCTGCGAGGCGAAGGCGCCGCCCGACCGAGCTCGTCCGATCCGGTCTCCGGATTGATCGCTGGTATGTCATGACAGGCTCCGATGGCGATTTCGCATGCCGTCATCCGACGGCTCGGTCCCAGCCTCGGCAGCCCGGCTTTCGACTTGGTTACGCGACTACTGGCCCTCGGGTGGTCACGGCGGGTCAAGATCGGCGACACTGCGCCCGTGGAGCAGCGTGAGTTTCGGAACTTGGACAGCCACCTGGCCCGCATCCGCGAACCTTCCAGTGATGGCGGGCGCCTCGAGCTGATCGTCCGCCGCCCGGCCGTCGACGAACGCGAGATCCTAAGCGAGGCCACGCTCGACACGACCGAGGGGTTGGTCGGGGACGGCTGGGCGGCTCGCGGGAGCCGCGCCACGCCGGATGGATCCGCCGATCTCGACGCTCAGCTGACCCTGATCAGCACGCGCGTCCTGCAGGCGATCGAGCCCGATCGCGAACGCTGGCCGCTCGCCGGCGACCAGCTGTACGTCGACTTCGACCTGAGCCAGGCGACGCTCCCGGCCGGCAGCCGGCTGGCGATCGGCTCCGCCGTCATCGAGGTCAGCGAGACGCCGCACACCGGCTGCGCCAAGTTCAGCGCCCGCTTCGGCAGCGATGCCCTGCGCTGGATCAACTCCCCGATCGGCCGGGCGCACCGGATGCGTGGCCTCAACGCCCGCATCCTGGAGGGCGGCACCATCCGCACGGGGGACGTCATTCGGCGGATCGGAACCGGCGACTGAGCCTCGGCCGGGTACCCACCGGGTGGGTAATTCCGCGCTTCGACGGTCGGAATGTGGGCCGGGCGCCTCATCGGTTTTGCCCTGACCCGGCCTCGTGTGGATTCGACAGGCGTGGGACGGCCGCGCGATGTCCGGGAGGTGCCGCCACCTGGCCGCCGGGCGACAATCCACGGGCCCCGCCGACCGATTAGTCTGCGATGGATGCGCGCTCTCGGGGCCGCCATCCGGGGCGGCCTGACTCGCGGGATCACCCGGAATGTCGTCGCCCTCGGCATCGTCAGCCTCCTGACGGATGTATCGAGCGAGATGCTCGTCTACCTCATCCCGCTGTTCCTCGCCAACGTCCTCCTCGCGTCACCATCCATCATCGGCGTCATCGAGGGCATCGCCGAAAGCGCGGCCGCCCTGCTCAAGCTCGCCAGCGGCGTCATCTCCGATCGGATCCGCCGCCGGCGCCTGCTGGTCGGCATCGGCTACGGCAGCTCGGTCGCGTCGAAGGGCCTGTACCTCGCCGCCGGCTCCTGGCCGATCGTTCTCCTGGCCCGGCTGGGAGATCGGGTCGGCAAGGGCATTCGGACTTCGCCGCGCGACGCGCTGATCGCCGATTCCACGCGGCCCGAGGCTCGCGGTGTCGCCTTCGGCTTCCACCGTGCGCTGGATACGGCCGGAGCGGTCGTCGGCGTCGCGGTCGCGGCAATCGTCGTCGCGTCGAGCCAGGGCGGCGCGGTGATCCTTGCTGCCGACACGTTCCGACTGCTCGTTCTCATCGCGCTCGTGCCGGGCATTCTCGCGGTGCTGGCGATCATGGTGGGCGTGCGCGACGTTCCGCGGCGCGGGGAGGCCCGCAGGGACCCCCAGGCGAGTACGGGCGAGCCGGCATCGGCGGTCCGGGCGCCCGTGGCGTGGCGCCGCTTTCCGATGGCGTTCTGGCTGTTCGTCGTGGCAAGCGGCCTGTTCGCCCTCGGAAACTCCTCCGATGCGTTCCTCTCACTCCGTAGCCAGCAGCTGGGCGTCGATGTCCGCGACCTGCTCGTCATGATCGTGGCGTTCAACATGGCCAACGCGCTCGTCTCGTGGCCGGTCGGCGCCCTGTCGGATCGGGTCGGTCGACGCGTGCTCGTGGCCATCGCCTGGACGATCTACGCCGTGGCCTATGCGGGCTTCGCGCTCGCCGGGTCTGCCGGGTGGGTCGCACCGCTGTGGATCCTGTACGGCACGTACTACGGCGTGAACGAGGCCGTTGGCCGGGCGCTCGTAGCGGACCTGGCGCCTGCCGATCTGCGGGCGACCGGCTATGGCATCGTCAACGCGGTCGTCGGGCTCCTCGTCCTGCCGGCGTCGATCGTCGCCGGGCTCCTGTGGGACCGGATCGCGCCCGGCGCCCCATTCTGGTTCGGGGCCGCCTGTGCCGCAGCCGCGCTGGTGCTCCTGGTCGTGGCGGTCCGGCCAGTCCGGCCTGTAAGCCCAAAGGTCGGCAGCCGGTGGGTCTGACCGTCCCGTCTGGATCTATCGAGCCGTCCGGGCGCCATCCTGAGCCTCGTCAAGCCGGCTCAGGGCATGGCAGGTTGCGATCGGCGGGCCGGCTGGCGCCAGCCTCGGGGTGCGGCGGCGCCTTGGCGCCCGACCCGACGTCCCGCAGCATGACGACGGCGAAGATGGCCACCGCGACGGCCACGACGGCGCCGATCGTGGCGGCAACCTGCATTCCCTGGATGAACGCGTCGCGGGCGACCTCGACGAGTGCCGCGCCGAGTTGATTCGGGAGCTGGGCGGCGACGCTCACCGCGCCGCCCAGGGTGTCGCGGGCAATCGCGGCCGCTGGATCCGGGACCGCGGCCGGGATGGCCTGGGCGACCTCGCCGCGGTACAGGGCGACGCCGATGCTGCCGAGGATCGAGATGCCCAGGGCTCCGCCGAGCTCTGCGGCCGTCTCCGAGATCCCGGAGGCCGCTCCCGCCCGCTCTGGAGGAGCCGAGCCCACGATGAGATCGGTCGTCAGGGTCAGCACCGGAGCGAGGCCCAAGGCGATGACGACGGAGCCGATCACGACCACGGCCAGACCGTGCGAGCCGCCGACCTGGGTGAGCACCACGAGGCCGAGGGCCGCCAGCGCCAGGCTGGCGCCAATGACGTAGGCCGGACGGACCAGGCGGACGATTCGCGGCGCGATGTTGGAGCCGACGATGAAGCCCACCGCCGAGGGCACCGACCACAGGCCGGCCGCCAGCGGTGACAGGCCGAGCACGAGCTGCAGGTACTGCGCGACGAACAGGAAGTAGCCGATCGCCATGAAGATCGTGAGGAAGTTCACGACGAGCGACGCGCTGAACGACGGGATCCGGAAGAGGCGCAGGTCGATCATCGGATCGGCCAGCGTGACCTGGCGGCGGATCCACAGGAAGCCGACCGCCAGCCCGACCAGGATCGACGAGACGGCCAGCCAGCCAACACCGTCCTGGGCGATCTGCTTCAGGCCGAAGATCACCGTCAGCACGGCGACCAGCGACATGACGGCGCTGGCGATGTCGAGCCGCCCCGCGTTGGGGTCCCGATACTCGGGAAGGACGATCGGTCCGAGCACGAGCAACAGCGCCATGACCGGCAGAGCGAGGAGGAACACGGAACCCCACCAGAAATGCTCGAGCAGCACGCCGCCGAGGACGGGGCCGATGGCGCTGCCGGCCGAGAAGGCCGAGATCCAGACGGCGATGGCCCGTGCCCGCTGTGCCGGATCCTTGAACATCGTGAAGATCAGCGACAGGGTGGACGGGGCCAGGGTCGCCCCGGCGATGCCGAGCAAGGCCCGGCTCGCAATGAGCATCTCGGCGCTGGTCGAGAACGCCGCGATGACCGACACGACACCGAAGGCGGCGGCGCCGGTGAGCAGCAGCTTTCGACGCCCGATCCGGTCGCCGAGGGTGCCCATCGTGATCAGGAACCCGGCGACCATGAACCCGTAGATGTCGATGATCCAGAGCAGCTGGGCGCTGCTGGGGCGCAGGTCCCTGCTGATGGACGGGACCGCCAGGTGGAGCACCGTCAGATCCATCACGTAGAGCAGGCACGCCAGGGCGAGCACCGCCAGCCCGATCCACTCACGCCGTCCTGCCAACGGACCGCCGGTCGGTGGGCTGGCCGGCGCGCCGGGCGCTGCTTCAGTCGTCGTCGTCATGTCGGTCGATCTCCTTTGCCGCGGAACTCACCTGTTAGGACCGCGGCTGCCGGAAAACTCATCGATCGACGGGGTAGGAAGGGTGAGATCGAGTGCACGGTGGTCCTGTTTTTCGGCGTGGCGATGAGTCTTCGGCCGATGCGCTGTCTACATTGGTGGCGCCGAGGAGATGACTCCGCGGCGCCTCCGATTCACGGATCCACCTACACTTGGCCTGATGCTGGGCCCTGGCCCGTCGTTCGGCGGGTTGCGAGCGGACGAGAGGTGAACCTGGGATGACTGAGCTCGGAGTGCAGACCGGCCCGGCGACGGCGGCTCGCCCGCCCGCAGACCTGGATTCCCAGCTCGAGCGGTATCGCCGTGAGCTGACCGCGTACTGCTACCGCATGCTCGGATCGGCGTTCGAAGCCGAGGACGCCGTGCAGGAAACGCTGCTGCGGGCCTGGCGCAGCTTCGATCGCTTCGAGGGCCGGGCGGCCCTGCGATCGTGGCTGTACCGTATCGCGACCAACGTCTGCCTCAACATGCTGAGTGCGAGCCAGCGGCGGGCGCGGCCCATGGACCTGGGGCCCGCCTCGACCGCTGAAGCGACGCTCGGCCCCGAGCTGCCGGAGGCCACCTGGATCGAGCCCGTCCCCGACAGCCGGGTGTTGCCGGCCGGCGGTGACCCGGCCGACGTGGCCGTCGCGCGGGAGTCCGTCCGCCTCGCCTTCGTGGCCGCGCTGCAGCGCCTGCCGCCCCGGCAGCGCGCGGTGCTCATCCTGCGAGAAGTCCTGCACTGGAAGGCCAGCGAGGTCGCCGAGCTGCTCGACACGACGGTCGCGTCCGTCAACAGCGCGCTCCAACGCGCCCGCGCCACGCTGGACGGCCCCGATGGCCCGGCGAAGACGCCACTCCAGCCTCTGGACGACGAGCAGCGAGCGTTACTGGCTCGCTACGTCGATGCGTTCGAGCGCTATGACATGGATTCGCTCACGTCGCTGCTCCACGAGGACGCCACGTGGTCCATGCCGCCCTACGAGCTGTGGCTGCAGACCCACCGCGACATCCGCCACTGGTGCCTGGGTCCCGGCATCGGCTGTCGTGGCTCGCGTCTGATCCCGACCATGGCCAACGGCGCGCCGGCCTTCGGTCAGTACAAGCCGGACCCCGCGGGCGGCCTCCAGCCGTGGTCGCTGCAGGTCCTCGAGGTGTCAGCGGGCCGGATCGGCGGGATCGTCTTCTTCCTCGACACGGCGAAGTTCTTCCCCATGTTCGGGCTCCCGCCTCACCTCGACGGGTAGCGTCGCGGCGCACGGCACGACGTCGGCCAGGCCCACGAGAGTGATCAGCCCGATCAGCTCGGCCGGCGCCTGACCCAGCCGGACGTCGTATCCAAGGCGGCGAAGCGCGAGCGCCAGTCGGGCCAGCCCATCGATCGTCCCGAGATCCGGATCCACGAGTGCGCTTGCGTCGCAGATGATGGGGCCGGCGGCGGCGTCGACAGTCACCACCTGGATGACCTCGCACAGTGCCGGGATGTCGGCGGGGGCGAAGGCACGCCCGATGGGCATGACCGAATGTGGCTCCGGCTGCGGCGGCGCCGGGCGCTCGGAAGCGGCCAAACACGATCTCCTTTCCATGAGAAGACCGCCCGGCCGGGCGAAACTCATCGCCGACTCACGGCGCGGCTGCTGACGGGGTTGCCCGCGCTCATCTTGTCAGAGCCGTTCCGACGACGGTTGGCGCGCCAGGCGCGCAGCGTCGACAATGACGATCAACCACGATCAGGAGGTCACATCCCATGTCGCTCGCGAACGCACCATTTTCCGCGACCTTGCCGGCCCACGACGCTGCGAGGGCGCAGCGGTGGTACGAGGAGAAGCTCGGCCTCACGCCGGTGATGGACATGGGGGTGGCCGGCCTCGTCTATAGCACAGGCGGCAGCCAGTGGCTGATCTATCAGACCCCATCTGCGGGCACCGGCAAGCACACACTGGGCGGATGGCTCGTTGACGACATCGACGAGACGATGACGGAGCTCCGCGGCAAGGGCGTGCAATTCGAGGAATACGACCTGGGCGATCAGGGGCCCACGACCGAGAACGGGATCGCCCGCGATCCGAATGGAGGCGCGGCCGCCTGGTTCACCGATTCGGAAGGCAACATCCTCGCCCTGACGCAGCTGCCGCCCGGCATGACGATTCCTGGCCAGGGCTGAGCACAGGTAAGGACGCGCTGGACGCGGCCGATGGAGCGAAGACCGCTCGGGAGCCTCTTCGACGTCAGCGTCCTGACGCTCGGCGGCGGAGGGATCGGCCAGGTCTGGGGAGCGACCGACCGGTCCGAGTCGGTCGCGACCGTTCGGGCGGCGTACGACGCCGGCATCACCTTCTTCGACGTGGCCCCGAGCTACGGGTCAGGTGAAGCCGAGACCGTGATCGGTGAGGCGTTCGCGGGCGGATATCCGCCCGACGTCAGGGTCCTCACGAAGTGCGCCGTGGGCATGGTTGCCCCCGACGAGGTCCGGTCGGTGCTGGACCGGTCCCTGGATGAAAGCCTGCAGCGATTGCGGCGCGAGCGCGTCGATGTCTTCCTGCTCCACGGCGCGGTCGTGCCCGACGGGCACGTGCCGCCCGGTGAGGAGCGGATGCGGAGCGTGGACGTGACGCTCTCGTTCTACGAACAGTACATCCGGCCGGCGCTGGTACAGCTGGTGCGGGATGGGCGGGCGGGCGCGTGGGGGTTCACCGCCGCTGGACCGCTCGGTGCGGTGCGCGCCGTCCTCGAGGGGGATCCCGCACCGGGCGTGGCCCAATGCGTCGTGAACCTGTTGGACTCGCCGGGAAACATGCACATCGACGACCAGCCGCCTGAGCCACGGGCAATCGTGGCCGCCTCGGTCGCGCGCGGAGTCGGCGTCATGGGGATCAGGGCCGTTCAGGCCGGCGCCCTGACCGACGCGCTCGACCGCGACGTGGACGGCACCGCTGCGGAGGCCGTCGATTACCGGCGCGCGGCACCGTTTCGCGAGCTCGCCGCCAGCTGGGGCGTGTCGGCCGCCCACCTGGCGCATCGGTACGCGCTGTCCATGCCGGGCGTCGACACCGTCGTCCTCGGCGTGAAGAACCGATCGGAGCTCGCTGACTGCGTGGCGGCGGCCGAGGCGGGCCCGCTGCAGCCTGGCGAGATCGATCAAATTGACGCGAGCGTCGGCCGGGCCCCGTCTCGAACGGTTCCCGGCTAATCCCACCGTACGGCGCAGGGAATCAACGGAGCCCGGCAAGGTTGCCGGGCCCCATTCGCGAGCTACTGAAGATCAGTAGCTTCGCCGCTGGGCGGTGAAGCAGTCGCTGCAGTAGACCGGCTTCGTGCCGTTCGGGCGGAACGGCACCTGTGCCTCGCGACCGCAGCTTGCGCACGTTGCGCTGAACATCTCCCTGGGCCCGCGGTCATAGCCGCCGCTCTGGTAGCCGCCGCCCGCGTACGAACCCCCACCGGAATCGCCGCGCGATGCCTTGCGGATCGCGCGACACGACGCGCAACGTCGGGGCTCGCTGAACTGACGGTCTGCGTAGAACTGCTGCTCGCTCGCGGTGAACGCGAACTCCCTGTCTCGCCGAGAACCATTGAGAGGGAGTGGTCGTGTAGCCGCGTCTTGGTTCGACGTCATTCTCGACGCCGTGGCACCCAGTCTAGCAGGTCCGCGAGAGCATGTCCGAACGAATGTTCGTGTCGCTCCAGTGCGGCGATTGGGTGCTGATCGCCACGAACGTGCAACGAGCGCGATGCGCTCGCTGTTTTGCGTGTTGGGTGAGAGACGTCAAGCTCGCGAGCGCCAGCCGGGAAGGAGGCTTCGATGTCCGTTCCGTACCGTCGCAACAACACGGCCATGACGCTCCTGGCGGTTCTGGTCGTCGCGCTGGTCCTCGTCCTGCTGTGGTGGCTCTTCCTGGGCGGCCAGCAGGCAGGCGGGCCGTCGCCATCGCCATCGCCGTCGGTCGTAACCAGCTCGGCGCCGCCATCGGTGCCGGCATCGGTCGCACCGAGCGCGACTTCCACGACCGCCCCCACCGTGGCCCCGACAGAATCGCCCTCCGGGTCGCCGTCTCCGAGCTGACGGACCAGTCGTGAAGGGGCGGCGCCTCGATCGGACCGGCCCGCGGCGCACTCACGATCGACTCGAGGGACTTTCGCCGCGTGCCTGATTGGAGGCGCGGGCATTTGCCGCAACTCCCGGCCAGAAATCGACGGCCGCGCCTTCGTATAACAGGCTCATCCGCAGTGTCTCGCCCCGCCAATGCTCCACCGTCCGCGCGGACGGTCGCGTCCAGGGTGGCTATCCGAGCGCCGTATCATGGCGATCGCAGGACGGAGCTCGTTGGACTGCCCAGTCGGATATTCGATCGATGCCCCTCAGGGGAGGCGGCTCCGTCCCGTCGAAAGGGAGAACGCGTCATGACAGAGGAAGAGCGTCGCACCGTCGTCACCGAGGAACCGGCCGCCACATCAGGTGGGAGCGGCAGTCGGCTCACCAGCAGTCGCACGGTCGAGTCGCGGCCCAGCGGCGGCGAGCTTGCCCGCCGCGTCGTCGTCCTGATCTTCGGGCTGATCCAGATCCTGATCGGGCTGCGGATCGTGCTGCTGCTGCTGAATGCTCGTGAGGCGAACGCGCTCGTGAAGGGTATCCTGGACCTGAGCCAGGTCTTCGTGGCCCCGTTCGAAGGGATCCTCCGTACGGACGCGCTCCACTCCGGTGGCTCCATCCTCGATATTGCCGCGATCGTCGCCTTCGTGGGTTGGACGATCCTCGAGCTGATCGTCATCTGGATCGTCGGCATCTTCCGGCGCGAGCCCGCCTGAACCGTTCGGTCCAGCGCATTCGTGCCACGGAAGCCCCGTAGAGGGACAGAACAGATAGATAGGCATCGTCGCCCGTTGATCAAGGTCACCGAGCTCTTCCAAGGCGGCCGACGAGCTTAGGGTTCGGCGGCCCGGGGTATCTCTCGTGCCACGTTGGTCGCCCGATCGTCGTCCGCGGCCGTCCGCATCAACCCGTTCAGTGCCAGGCCGATGATCCCGGCCAGGATGCTCGCGCCCAGCCACAGGTGAATCGTCCAGCCAATACCGGTCGTGAGCCCGAGCGTCGCGAAGTAGGCCAGGAAGTACAACGCTGGAATGGCGAATGCAATCAGGGCGTCGGCGCCTCGCGACGCGCCGAATCCGAAGCCACGGACGAGCAGGTCGCCGGCCAGGCCGGCCAGGAGGGCGCCGGGCAGGAACTCGCGCCGGTCCGACACGATGGTCATGAGCGCGGTGGGCCCAACGACGAGCAGGGTGACGGCTCCGAACGGCAACGGCCCGTGGCGCAGGGCGACGAGCACGAACCCGGCCAGGAGCGCGGCCTGTACGAGGATGCCCGCGACACCCAGGGCATGGCGATTCGTGTCCGCCCGGCCGAAGGGCAGGACTGGATGGCTCGAGTACAGGATCGCACTGCCGTCCGGCGACCAGGCCGCCTGCGATCCGCCATCTTCGGTCCCGTGGCTGCGGCTGAGATTGCGCTGGTCCGAGCCATCCGCCGCCATGTCGAAGACCTCGATATCACCCAGGCGCGAGGTGCTGAAGAGGATCCGGCGCCCGTCCGGGGACCAGCGTGGTGCGTAGTCATCCCCCGCCGAGCTCGACAGGCGGCGATGGGCCGTTCCGTCGACGGCCATGGACCAGATCTCGACCTCGCCACCGTTCGCCCACGCGTAGACGATCGAACCGCCGTCGGGTGACCAGTCGAGGCTGAACTTGCGGCCGCCGTCGCCGGTGAGCTGGAGCGGGGCGGAACCGTCTGCCGCGGCGCGCCAGATCTCGTATGTGCCGGCGCGATCGGACACGAATGCCAGCGCCTTCCCGTCGCGCGACCAGCCATACCCGAAGTCGGCCCCCGGGCCGTCCGTGAGCCGTCGGACGCCTCCGCCATCCGGAGCCATCGAATAGACGTCGAGGTTGCCGGCGAGATTCGAGACGTACCCCAGGCGGCGGCCGTCGGGCGACCAGGCCGGGCGGCCGTTGGTGCCATCGCTTGTGACTTGCCGAGCTCCCGAGCCATCGACGTTGCTGACGAAGATCTGGTTCTGGTCGTCGACCTCCCGGACGAAGGCCAGGCTGGTGCCGTCGGGCGAGACACTGGGCTGGCCGTCGTCAGATTCGGACACCGTGATTCGACGCTGGCCCGAGCCGTCGGGTGCCATGGCAAAGAGCTGTGACGGGATCGGGACGGCAGCATGGCCGGTGGGCGTTTCGGCCCATGGATCGACGACCGGGTGGACGTACTGGGTGAACGCCGCGCAGGCGGCCAGCGCGGCCATGATCCCGATGACGGCCGGGCCATGGCTTCGCCAGGACGGGCGACCCGGCCGCGACCAGACCGACCGGACCGGGCCGCTGAACATCATGATCCCCGAGGCAGCGAGTGCGAGATGAGGTGGCGACAGCAGGCTCTCGATGTCGGCTTCGAAGCCGAACAGGGTGTGCCAGATGAGGTCGACGAAGCCGGAAATGACGAAGGCGATCGAGCCGAGGAACGAAATCCGGTAGTCGCCCGGCAGGGCGAGTCGGACGGGCACGCCGTGTCGGACGTTCAGGATTCCGACGGCGCCGAGCACGACGCCGAACGAGGCTGCCCCCGTGTACAGCAGGGCGTGCCACGGCGTCAGGAACGTCTCGTCGACCATGCCGTGGGCATGAGCCCACAGATCGACGTAGAACCCGACGATAAGCCAGACGGCCAGGGCGCCAGTCGGCCAGTCCAGCCGCCTGGACGCGATCGGCGCGGGGGCCGCCGCGTCGGCCATCGCAGATCGAGTAGAGCCTGCGGTCTTCCGGCGGCAGCTCTGCGAGCGCGGAAGAGAGATGCGCATCGTCCTCGATACACCGCGGCGGCACGGTGGGTTCCGACGGCGGCGTTCCGTGGGCGATCCGATAGGCGCCGAGAGGGCCGGCTAGCTGCTCTTCTTCTTCCCTTTGCTCGCGTACTTCTCGAGCTCTTTCTCGCTCATGCTCGTTCGAGTCTTCTTGCCGGCTCGCTTGCGGGCGAGCTCCGCGCCCATGAACTTGCGCTGCTTCTCAGTCTTGGCTGGCATGTGCCTCTCCTTTCGTGAACGGAGATCTGCCGCAAGGCTACGCTCGGAAGCTCGCGATCACATAACGCCGACGCTGCCGGGGCTAACGGTACGAATCAGGCGCGCCCGCAGACCGCGGAGGCCTGGACCACTCGCATCAGCCTGATGGCGGCGCGCCGGGCCACGGCGCTCCGCGGCGCGCTGCCTTCGCCTACCCGCCCGGCGGACTGAACCAGATGGTGGGGACGAAGAAGTCCGGCGCCCCATAGAAGCCGACGGCCACCGCGCGCCGGGCGTCGCCGACCACTCGGCGCGTCGGGCGACCGCGTCCACGACACGCCGTCGACCGAGGACCAGATCACGCCCGACGAAAACTGCGTTCCGAACAACAGGTGGCCGACCGCGATGTACGTCGACCCGGCAAGCGTCACGTCGCGCATCTCGATCGGCAGCCCAAAGTTGCCAAGCGAAGGCGCATCGGGCACGCGAGTCCAGGTGCGGCCGTCCGCCGAGGAGCGCCAGACGATCGCCTTCTTGTTGTCCAGGTCGGCGCCGACCGCGATGAACCCATCTCCCACCGGCGACACGCCGTGCAGCTTACTGGCCTCGAACGGCCGCTCGTCGGCGACCGGCGTCCAGGCCCGGCCATCACGCGAGGTCCAGGCGAGCCCACCGGTGGGGTGCTCGGTGGTGCCTGCCGTGCCGACCGCCACGATCAGTTCGCCGGCGGCGGCAACGGCCTCAACGCGACCGGCCTCGACCTCACGGGGCGTGCTCCCCCGCTCCCAGCGGACGCCGTCGGGGGAGAACCAGAATGCCGGCCGTGCGACGCCAACGGACGGACCCTCGTAGCCGACAGCCACGTATCCACCCGGTGTCGAGCTGACCGACAGGAACTCGAGTGGCCGTGGTCCGGACAGGCTCGCCGCAGATGGGCTCCGCTGCCAGGTCAGGCCGTCGGTGGACCGCCACGACGCAGCGTCGCGCCCGTCTACGCCCACCGCGACGAGCCCGTTCGATCCGCTGGCGACGCTCCTGACGACCGAATGCTCGCTCGTGGGAAAGCCTGCCGCAAGCGTCCAGCGGCGGCCGTCGATCGAGGCCCAGGCCGCCGCGTGGGGACCTCCCGCCGTGTCGAGGAAGCCGATGGCCGCATAGCCCGGGCCACCGGCCACGACGTCCAGCACGTCGGCCTGGCCACCCTGGTATCGAGCCGGATGGCCGAGTCCGCCGGAGTACGGATCCTGCGTGCGCAGGGGGTCGCCCGGTGGCTGCTCGACGAGCTCGGCCTTCGCCCAGTCACGCCCCAGCACGCCCGGAGTAGAGCTCGGGGCGGCGCTGGGCGGCGGGCTCGGCCGTTGTGTCCCGCAGCCATACGCGGTGATGCTCGCGGCCGCAACGACTGCGGCCAGCAATCGCGCGAGAGACGCGGCTCGATTCTGGTTCACGTCCGGGTTCACGTCCGGCCAAGCTAATCACGATTCGTCGGCTCTGCGTGGCGAGCGCGACCGCGAGGGCTTCAGGCGGCCTGCGGCATGGTCCGGGGCTCTGCGACAGGCTCGTTCCGCAGCTGGACGCCTCGCAGGAGTTGGGCGTTGGCGGCGACGATGATCGTCGAGGCGCTCATCGCGATGGCCCCGACGGCCATCGGCAGGTCGATTCCCCAGGGCATCAGGATGCCGCCCGCGACCGGGATCGCAACGAGGTTGTAGCCGGTTGCCCAGGCGAGGTTCTGGATCATCTTGCGGTAGGTGGCTCGGGACAGCCGGATCGCGCCCACGACGTCGCGGGGGTCGCTCCGGACCAGGATGATGCCGGCCGATTCGACGGCGACGTCGGTGCCCGCACCGATCGCGATGCCCACGTCGGCGGTGGCAAGCGCCGGCGCGTCGTTGACGCCGTCGCCGACCATGGCGACCGCTCGCCCGCCCTCCTGGAAGCGCCTGACCGCGGCGGCCTTGTCGGCCGGCAGGACTTGCGCCGCGACCTCGTCGATGTCGAGCCGACGAGCGACGGCGTCGGCCACCGCCTGGCTGTCGCCGGTGATCATCGCGACCCGCAAGCCCATGGCGTGGAGGTCGCGGACCGCATCGGCCGACTCGGCCCGGATCTCGTCCTCGAGTCCCAGCCCGCCGATGACCCGGCCATCCATCACGACGTGGAGCACCGTCCGGCCTTCGCGGGCCCACGCGTCCGTCTCGGACACGGGCCGCAGCCCGAGCTCATCGAGCAGGCGCGGCCCGCCGACCGCGATCGACCGGCCGTCCAGCGTCGCCCGTGCCCCACGCCCCGCAAGCGCCTCGAAGCGCGTGGCGGCCGCCGGCTCGATGCCCCGCCGCCGGGCGCCTTCCACGATCGCTCGGGCGAGAGGGTGCTCGGAGTCGGCCTCGACGGAGGCGGCCAGGCGCAAGAGCTCGGTCTCGGATCCCTCACTCGCATGAACAGCCGCCAGGACCGGTTGGCCCTTCGTCAGGGTGCCGGTCTTGTCGAAGATGACGACCGCCACCTCGCGCGCGCGTTCGAGGGCGATCCGGTCCTTGACGAGCAGGCCGTTGCGGGCGCCAAGCGAGGTGCTGATCGCGATGACCAGCGGGATCGCCAGGCCGAGAGCGTGGGGACAGGCGATGACGAGCACCGTGGCCGTCCGGACCAATGCCCCCTCGCGGTCGCCCTGGAGCCACCAGAAGGCGAGCGTGACCAGGCCCGAGGCAAGCGCGACATAGAAGAGGATGGCCGCCGCCCGGTCGGCCAGCGCCTGAGTCCGCGACGCCGAGGCCTGGGCCGCGGCGACGAGGCGCATGATCCCCGACAGGGCGGTCTCATCGCCGACGGCGCCGACCCGCACTCTCAGGCTGCCACCCGCCGCGACGGTGCCCGCCACGACCCGCTCGCCCGGCTGCTTGGCGACCGGCCTGGATTCACCGGTGATCATCGATTCGTCGACGTCCGCGCTGCCCTCCACCACGACGCCGTCGGCTGGGACCCGGGCTCCGGGCCGGACGAGGACCAGGTCATCGACGGCCAGCGCCGCCAGCGGGACCTGCTCGGTTCCATGGTCGGTAACCCGCTCGGCGGTGTCCGGCAGGAGCGCAGCGAGTGCGGCCAGGGCGCCCTGCGCCTGGGCGATCGAGCGCATCTCGAGCCAGTGGCCAAGGAGCATGACCGTGATGAGGGTCGCCAGCTCCCACCAGATCTCGACCTCGAACAGTCCCAGTGTCCCGGTCCAGCTGGTGCCGAACGCAACGATGATCGCGAGCGAGATCAGGGTCATCATCCCGGGCTGACGCTCGGCCAGCTCGCCCTGCGCGCCGCGGATGAAGACGAGACCGCCGTACAGGAACACGATCGTGCCGAGGAGCGCCGGGATGTACTCGGAGCCGGGAAACGTCGGGGCCCGATAGCCGAGCCACTCCTGGGGGTCGGGACTCCAGACGATGACCGGGATCGTCAGTACCAGGCTCAGCCAGAACTTGTCGCGAAACATCGCGACCGAATGGCCGGCATGGCGATCGTGGGACATGCCGGCATGCCCATCGCCTGAGGCGGCGTGGCCGTGGAGCGTCGCATCCGATGCGCCCGGCGCCGGTGTTTCATGGCCGGGGTGCCCCGCATGCTCGGGATGATCGTGGTGCTCCATGTGGTCCATCAGCGAGCGCGTACCTCTTCAGGGACTCGATGGCTTATTCACATACTCCCAGGGAGTATATGCTGGGCGCTGGCAGACGCTCCTGGGTGGCTGGGGACGGCGACGTCAGGCCAGGTACTGGCAGCCGACGGCCGCGAGGGCGAGCGCCGAGATCGGCATCCATTCGTAGCGTAGGCGCACGACAGTCGGCCCCACGGGGTCCGGCACATTCGTCATCATGCCGACCAGATGCTCGATTCTCAGGGTCGCGACATGCGAGAAGGCAACGGGGGTGAGACCGCGCCGCTCACTCTTCAGCAGGGCGCGAGCGAGTACCCGGCCGGACGATCCCCGGCGAAGCGCATGATGATCAGCTGCTATTTCGAGCGCGGCCAGCCGCGCCACGAGGATCCGTCGGACGATCCCGATCCTGCCGAACAGCACCAGCCAGGCGGCCAGGGCGGCCGCCCGAAGCGGAGCCCTTGTTCGCCGGTGATAGTCCTCGTGGGACAAGACGGCCTCCAGCTCGACCTCACTCAGGCGCTCAACGAACTCGAGCCCGATGTAGATCCTGGGCTGCAGGACACCTGCAACGATCGCGTCGTGCTCAAGACCGGGCGTCGCATACCACGCGATGTGACGCCAGATCCGCGGCGTGCTCCGTCGTGCCAGCTCGGCTTCGAGAGCCCGACTCCGCAGCAGGTCACCTGCCGCGAGGGTGAGCCAGGCGACCGCGAGGCAGCCGATGGCGAATTCCGTAAGGAAGTAATGACCGTTTAGCAGGGCGTCGACCAGCAGGCAGCTCGAGAGCGCGATGAGAACCACCGCGGCAAGGGCGATGATCCCGGCGCGATCATTCATCGGCGGCAGCCAGGTCCAGGAGACGACGCCGAAGCTCCGGGTCGAGGTCCGTCAATCGAGAGGCAAAATGGCGGACCGCGGCGGAGCCGTATCGGTCAAGCACCTGGTTGACGGCTCGCCGGCTGAGCTCATCGATCACATCCGCCTCGGCGTGAGCCGACCGATATACGTATCGTCGCCCACGCTTTTCACGCGTCAGCACTCCTCGCTCGCAGAGGCGAACCATCACGGTCATGACCGTGGTGTACCCAATGGCGCGTTGCTCGCTGGCTCGAAGAGCGGCCTGCACCTCGCCCACGGTCGCTTCGCCCCGGGCGAGGATCTCGCGCACGACCGGCGCGGCGAGCGGGCCGAGCACATCGTCGAGGGTGGGGGTCTTTGCCCTTGTCACGCCGGCGATGCCTCCTTCCCGGCGTCGATAGCAGCCGCGTATGGCTCTTCGCATCGGCGTAGTAGCATGGGCCCCGGACTTCGATGCCCGCGCACGATTATCGCCCAGGTGCCCGCGTGCCGCGACCGACCCAAATCCCGGGGGGTGGAGAATCCCTCCGAGGTCGCGTCCATGTCCTGCCGCGGAGCCGACGGCCAGTACTGGGGCGGCATGCGGTTCACCGCCGCCCGCGTAGGAGGAGATCGGATGCGCAGATTCACGCGCCTCACATTCGCGGTCGTTGCCGCGACCGTGCTCCTTGGGTCGGGGATAGCCCTCGCGCACGACCCGGCCTCCGGTGACGGAGCGATCGACTCTGGCCTGAGCGTCCACGGTCGTGCGCACGCTCAGCACGGCACGACCGCCGGCCATCTGATCGAGTCGCCGACGAGGTCGAACGTCACCCTGATCGGCAAGCTCCGCGTTCAGGACGCGGCCGAAGGCAAGATCGCCGACGTCGGCGTCTGGAACGGCTTTGCCTACCTCGGGTCATTCGTCCAGGACACCTGCACGAACCCGGAGAACACGATCGACGGCGGCGTGTACATCATCGACATCGGCGGCGGCCATTCGGGAGGCAGCCCATCGAATCCGGTCGAGATCGGGTTCATCCAGTCCCATCAGGACACCTTTGTAGGTGAGGGCGTCCAGGTCATCCGGGTCGACACCGCCAAGTTCCATGGCGACCTGCTCCTCCAGAACAACGAGGGATGCGACAAGAACGACAAGGGCGGCATGTCGCTGTTCGACGTGACCGACCCGTACCACCCCAAGAAGCTCGTCGAGAACTGGGGCGACTTCAACACCAAGCTCGGCGGCACCGGGAATCAGGCGAACGACATCCACAGCGTGTTCGGCTGGCAGGCCGGTTCGAAGGCCTATGCCGTGATGGTCGACGATCTCGAGTCGGCCGACGTGGACATCGCCGACATCACCGATCCGATGCATCCGACGATGGTCCGCGAGTACGACCTCAACGCCGAGATGCCGCAGATCATCCAGCCCGAGCTCGGGAGCGGCTCGTCGTTCTTCCACGACGTCGTCGTGAAGAAGATCGGCGCTCGCTACGAGATGCTGCTGTCGTACTGGGACGGTGGCTACGTCAAGCTCGACGTCACCGACCCCGCTCTCGCGACCTACATCGCGGACAGCGACTTCACTAATCCGGACCCCGAGGTGCTTGCCCAGACGGGCGTCTCGACTCTGCCCGAGGGCAACGCCCACGAGTCCGAGTTCTCGCTGCTGAACAGCTACATCGTCGCCGCGGACGAGGATTTCGCGCCGTACTCGGCGTTCGTCGCAACCGACGACGGCGGCAACGTCAAGGCCGGCAGCGGCAGCGGCACGCCGCCCGTCCCCGCGGCAGGCATCACCGGCCAGGCGAAGTTCGTCGGCCGGGCGTGCCCGAGTCTGGGCGACCCTGCCGTCCCGGCAGGCGACGGTTCGCAGATCGCGGTCGTCGAACGTGGGATCTGCACCTTCACCGAGAAGGTGGCGGCGGTCGAGGCGGCGGGCGGATACACCGCGATTGTCATCTTCAACCGTGAGGGCTCTGACGCCTGCAGCGGCTCGTTCGGGATGACGGTCGAGGGCAACCTGCCCACCCTGTCGGTCCCACGCGACTTCGGGTTCGGCATCTTCGACCAGGAGGCCGACTACAACGACGCCGAATGCCGCGCTCAGGCTGCTGGCGCACGGACGGCGCCGATCACGCTCGGCAAGCTGGGCGATGTCCTGACGCTCTCGGCCGTCTTCGACGGCTGGGGCTACGTCCATCTCTTCCGGAACGGATCCGGCAAGCTCACCGAGCTCGATACCTTCGCCGTCCCCGAGGCCATGGATCCGGCATTCGCGACCGGATTTGGCGACCTCTCGGTCCACGAGGTGGCGACGTCCCATACCCAGGACACGTTGGCCTACCTGTCCTACTACTCGGCCGGCTTCCGGGTCCTCCGGATCGGCCAGGACGAGCTGCTCCACGAGGTCGGCTACTACACCGATCCCAACGGCAACAACTTCTGGGGCGTCCAGGTCTTCGAATCCGGCGGCCACGAGTACGTCGCGGCAAGCGACCGCGACTCAGGCCTCTGGATCTTCGAGTACACCGGTCCGTAGACCGGCTGCACCGAGTCGTTGAAACGGGGCCGGCTCTCACGCCGGTCCCGTTTCGATTCTGGGGTTGGTCGCCTGGCCAGCCCGGCCCGGGCTACTGGTCGGTACGCCGAAGGATCCAGAGCCCCGTGTTCATGTCGCTGGCGTAGATGAGACCGGTCGCCTCGTCCACGGCCACCCCCCAGACCTGCGTCGTGTTGGTCAAGACCGATCGCTGGGCGGGCTTGACCGGGTTCTGGCCGGCCGGCGGGACGAAGTACGCGACCTCATGCAGAGCTCGGGGGTCGGACGCCTCGATGACTCGGACGCCATCGGTGTACCAGGACGCGTAGACGTCCGTGCCGACGAGGAGCGGGTTGTGGATAACGTAGTCGCCGGCGCCCTGATCGTTCGTGCCCAGTGAGTTCGGGGTGCGGTAGTCGCCGATCTGTTGGGGCGCCGACAGGTTGGAGTAGTCATACGCCCTCAGGTAGCCAAAGCCCTTCTCGATCCCGGCTCCTGACGCCTTGCAGAAGTCCTCGTCCGCCGTGAACAGGATCGAGCGGGCGTCGTCGTAGCTGGCCGAGTGGCCGTCGCCGTCGGCGTTCGAGGGGTAGACCGTGCGACCCTTGAAGACCGGGCTGGCCGGATCGCTGACGTCGACCGCGATGAAGCCGCTGTCCCACCACGACAGGAACGCGAGCTTGCCGTCCGCCGAAGGCTCGGCGCTGTGACCGTAGATCCCGTCGGGATCGCAACCCTGCCCGGCCGCCGGCGTCACGCCGTCATGGATGACACCCCAGTTCGAAACTTCGACCGGATGTGCGGGATCGGAGATGTCCATCAGCCGGAAGTCGCCTCTGCCGAGACGGTCACGACGACCGCTTGGAGACTCAGGGTCGGGGTACTCGCTCGTCGGAACGCTTGCGTACGCGAACGTCTTCCCGAGGTCGACCCGGTTCTCCACCTCGAATTCGTGCAGCCCGCGGGTGCAGCAGCCGGTGTCGAGGAAGCCCAGCGAAACCGGCGCCGTCGGATCGGTCACGTCCCAGAGGATCAGGCCACGTTTGAAGCTCGTGTCATACCGCGAGCCTCCGCACACCTGGATACCCGCTGCGGCGATGTCGTGCCCGGTAAACGGACCGAACTCGGCGGTGTAGACCACGACGTCCTCCGCGGACGTCCCGGCAGGGTTCTGAAGCCGACCAGCCATCGCGGGGTTCGACGGATCTCGAACGTCGACGACCGCCACGCCGTTATTCGGCTCCGCGGGGCAGAAGCGCGTATTGCCGGTCGCCCAGTCGGTGAAGCCCCAGTGACCGACGTATGCGAATCCATCGTGGACCCAGACGTCGGCGTTGAAGCCACGATCGCCGAGCGAATGATGACCGACGGCTTCCATGTTCCAGGCCGAGCCCGCCTTCGTTCCGTTGTCGTTGGTCTTCAACTCCGCGAGGCGGTGCTGCTCATCCTTCAGCAGCTCATCGTCCTTCGCCGGGGACGAGAGCGCGACGCTCGACAGAGCAAGAACGGCGGTCGTCGCAAGGACGGCAGCGCTCGTCAAGCGGCGCCGGATCGGGGCGCTGGAGCTCAGGCGGGAGCGGAGCACGGCGCAATCCTCCCTGCTGCAATGGCTCGAGTCTTGACGACCCTGAGGTCGGCGTGCCCTACGGCCGGTGCCATGTGACCACGCCGTCAAAGATGGTGTCGGTGCTCGGGTCGTACGTCCAGACCCACGTCGTTCCCACCGTGCCGGAGAGCCAGGTGTCGCCGCAACGCGCCGAGACGAAGGTGGCGGTAAGCGTGTTGCCGCTGACGGTTCCCGTCGAGGAGCCCTTGAACACGGTGCTGGACGCACCGGCGTTGACGCAGACCGTGCCGAAATCGTCGACGTACGTGACATGAACGTCGGTGCCGCCGCTCACCATGAGGTGCTGCGTGCTGCCGTCGAGATCCGTGGAGATCCAGAGCCCGGTGAACGGGCTCGGCGCTGCCTGGACCGTGGGAGCGGCCACAAGCATGCCCAGCAATGCGAGCAGTGCAACGATGAACGGGAACGCACGCTTCATGGCGATTCTCCTTGGCGATTGGGCGCCGGAAAGAGACGGTGCCGAAGGCGAAACTGTACGACTCCGGTTCGGTCGAGACAATTTCGCGGGGCCGCCTCCACGGCCGCAATCGGACAATCGAGAAGGGTTCGATGCCACCACGAACGACCGCCGCCGACGCACCCGTCCTCAGCCGGCGGGCCCTCAACCGGGCCCTCCTCGAGCGGCAGCTCCTGCTTCGCCGCGTCGCGATGCCGGCCGAGGCGCTCATCGAGCGCCTGGTCGGGATGCAGGCCCAGAACCCGCTCGATCCGTACCTTGCCCTCTGGTCGCGGCTCCAGGACTTCGATCCCGACGAGCTCGCCCGGCTGATCCTCGAGCGCCGTGCCGTGCGAGCCGTGGCGATGATGCGGACGACGATCCACCTGCTGACGGCCCGGGACTGGCTGGCCCTGCGGCCCGTGCTCCAGGTGGTCCAGGAGCGCGGCTTCGCCACCGGGAGCCCGTTCGGGCGCAACCTCGCCGGTATCGACGTGGCCGAGGTGGTGGCGGCCGGTCGGGCGCTGCTCGAAGAGCAGCCGCGCCCGGCTGCCGTGCTCGCCAAGCGGCTCAAGGAGCGCTGGCCGGACCGCGACGCATCGTCGCTGTCGTACGCGGTTCGCTACCTGCTGCCGCTCGTCCAGGTCCCGCCGCGTGGGATCTGGGGGCGCGGTGGACAGCCCGTCCTCGCCACCGCCGAGACCTGGTTGGGACGCCCGGTCAGCACCGAGACCGCTCCCGACGACATGATCCTGCGCTACCTGGCCGCATTCGGTCCGGCGACCGTCATGGACATCCAGGCCTGGTGCTGGCTCACCCGGCTGGGCCCGGTCGTGGAGAGACATCGGGCGCAGTTACGGACGTTCCGCGACGAGCATGGCCGCGAGCTGTTCGACGTGCCCGACGGTCCCCTGCCCGACCCGGACACGCCAGCTCCGCCGCGCTTCCTGCCCCAGTACGACAACGTTCTGCTGTCGCACAAGGACCGCCGCCGAGTGTTCGGCGCCACGGCGAGCTGGCCCTTCCCCGCCGACCAGATCGTCCAGGTCTTCGCCGGCGGCTCGATCCTCGTCGACGGCTTCCTTCATGCCGGTTGGAGGATCGAGCGGAATGGTGCCCGGTCCACGCTCGTGGTCCGGCTGCTGAGAGAATTGTCAGCCGCAGATCGGGCGGCCGTGGCCGACGAGGGGGCGCGGCTCCTCGAGTTCTGGGAGGGCAACACCGCGATCCACGACGTGAGATTCGAGCTGCCCGCCTGACCTGCCGCCGACCCTGGAGCGTCCTCGACCGACCCCTCTATGCGGCGGCCGTCGCCCGGCGCGATGCCCGCGCGAGGAGCCCGGTCCGCGGCCCGATCAGCAGCGCGATCAGGAAGAAGATCGTCTCGACGAGGACGATCGACGCCCCCGACGCAAGATTGAGATAGAAGCTCGCGTACAGGCCGATGACCGCCGAGATTGCCGCCAGGACAGCCCCCAGGGTCATCATCTGATTGAACCGGACGACCACGAGCTGGGCGGTCGCCGCGGGCGTCACCAGCATCGCCACGACCATGATGATGCCCACCGCCTGGATGCTCACCACGATCGTGACGCCGAGGAGCGCGAGGAGCAGGTACTCGAGCCCCGCCACCGGCAGGCCCGACGCGGCGGCCCCGAGGGGATCGAACGTGGAGAAGAGCAGCTCCTTGCGCAGCACGAGAACGATCGTCAGCACGACCGCGCCGAGGACCGCGACCTGGACGAGGTCCGCGATGCCGATGCCCAGGACGTTCCCCAGCAGATACCCCAGCAGGTCGGCGACGTAGTTCTTGATCGTGCTGAACAGCAGGATCCCGAACGCGAACGAGCCGGCGAACAGGACGCCCACCGCCGTGTCGAATCGGAGGCGGCCGCCGCGTGACACCGCCCCGATTGCCAGCGACACGGCGACCGCGGCGATCGCCCCGCCGATGTACAACGGCAGGCCGAGCATGTAGGCGATCACGAGCCCGGGAAACGTCGCGTGGCTGACCGCGTCGCCGATGAAGGCCAGTCCCTTGAGCACGACGAACGTGCCCATGACGGCGCACAGGACACCCACCAGCACGGCCGCGACGAGGCCGCGCTGCATGAAGCCATACGCCATGGGGTCCGCCACGAAGGCGATCGGGTCCATCAGCGGCGCTCCTCGTGGAAGTGGCGCTCGCCGCCGGGCGGCTCGTCGTGGTGGTGAGCATCGTCGAGGACAATGCCCCCGCCGTCCCCGGGCAGGACCAGGACGTGCCCGCCGTATGTTTCTGCAAGGAGACGCTGGTCGAGCACGAGGGCCGCCGGACCCTGGGCCACCAAGCGGGTGTTGAGCAGGGCGGCCTCGTGGAATCGCTGGGCGGCGCAGATCAGGTCATGCGTTGTCGCGATGACCGTCTTGCCCGACCGGGCCTCCGCCTCGAGGACGTCCATGAGGTCCTCCTGCGTGCGGGCATCCACGCCGGTCACCGGCTCGTCCAGAAGGTACAGCTCAGGCTCGGCGGCCAGCGCCCTGGCGAGGAAGACGCGTCGACGCTGGCCGCCCGACAGCGCCCCGATCTGGCGTCCGATGGCATCCGCCATGCCGACCGTTTCCAGGGCCGCCCTGACCCGGTCGCGATCGACCTGTCGCGGCTCGTGGCCGAACCCGAGCCGAGCGTAGCGGCCCATCGTCACGACCTCGCCGACGGTCACCGGGAACTCCCAGTCCACCGCCTCGGCCTGGGGCAGGTACGCGACCTCCTTGGCGGCCGAGCCGGGCGCTCCGCCGAGGACAGTCACCCGGCCGGCCGATGGCCGAAGGAGCCCGGCGACGAGCTTGAGCAGCGTGCTCTTGCCGGCCCCGTTCGGCCCGATGACCGCGAGGAGCGAGCCGGGACGGACCTCCAGCGAGACGTCCGTCAACGCGACCCGGCCGTCGTAGCCGGCCGAGACGCGGTCGAACGCCACAGTCGGCTGGTCGGTGCGCACGACGCCCCGCGTCGGGCGTCCGACAGCTCCCGTGGCGATCGATGCCTCGGTCACTTCAGGGCCTCGACGATCTGGTCGACGTCCCAGCGCATGAGGCCAGGGTACGTGTCCGCGGGGGCGGGACCAAGCGCGTCGTTGTACAGCGTCGTGACGACGGAGCTGATGCCGGCCTCCCGGGCGAGGGTCTCCGAGAGCTTGGGGCTGAACTGCGACTCGCTGAAGACGGCCTGGACGTGCGCCGCCCTGACCTTGTCCACCAGAGCCGCGAGCTCGGCCGCCGTGGGCTCCTGGCCGACGTTCTCGAGGACGACGCCGACGAGCTCGAACCCGTAGTGGCGAGCGAAGTATGGGAACGCGTCGTGGAACGTGACGAGCTTCCGATTGGCCTCCGGGATCTCCGCGACCTTCGCCTTCAGCTCGGTATCGAGCGCGTCGAGCTGCGATCCGTACGAGGTGGCGTTGGCCTCGTAGGTCGCCTTGCCCGCAGGGTCGAGCTCCGTGAGCCTGGCCGTGATCTTCGGCACGTAATACTGCCTGACCAGGCTCGGATCCAGCCAGAAGTGGGGATTCTGCTCACCGTCCTCGGTCAGCGTCGGGATCCCCTCTCCGAGCACCAGCCGGGGCGTGTGCCCGGCCGTGCCCGAGGTCAGCAACCTCTCGAGGAAGTCGTCCAGCCCCACCCCGTTGGACACGATCAGCGTCGCGTCGGCCAGCTTCTTCGCATCGTCCGGCTTGGGCTCGTAATCCTCGGGTCCGACGCCGGCCGGGATGATCGAGGACGCCGCGACCCGGTTGCCGCCGACCGACTGGACGATGTCGGCGAAGATCGTGGTCGTCGTGACGACCTTGAGCGCGCCGCCAGGCGGCGTCGCCGACGGCCCGCCGGACTGGGCGGCGCCCTGGCAGGCGACGAGGGCAACCGACAGGACAGTCATCACGACGGCCAGCAACGGTGCTCGCCAGATCGGGATGCGACTGAGTCTCAATGATGGGCGCATGTTCGTTCCAATGTGGCGACGTGGATGCCCGATCAGGCGTCGGGCGTTGTCTTGGCCTGGCAGTGCCGGCAGAGGCCGAACAGCTCCAACCGGTGAGAATCGATCCGGTAGCCGCTCTGGCGGCCGATCTCCGCGACGGCCTCGGCGACGCCGCAATCCTCCACCTCGGCCGTCCGCCCGCAGCGCGAGCAGATCACGTGATGGTGGTGGGCGCGGGCACAGGGGACGTAGGCGTGCTCGCCGCTGGGCAGGTCCAGACGCTCCACGACGTGCAGCTCCGTCAGGAGGTCCAGCGAGCGGAAGAGGGTCGCCCGGCTGATGTCGAGCCGGCGGTCCCGGGCGTGCGTCTCCAGCTCGGACGCCGTGAAGTGACCACCATGCTCGGCGATCAGGTCGGCGACCGCGCGCCGCGGGCCGGTCAGTCGATAGCCGGCCTGGTCCAGGGCGGCAACGATGGGATTTGGTTCCACGTGCTGATGATAGCCGGACTCAGCGCGCCTTGTCGAGACTCGCTCGCAGTTACGCGGCATCAATAGGCCATGCGGACGCTAAAGGCGCGACCGGTTCTCAGACCAATCCCGGCCAACATGCTGAGATGCGATCGCATATGGCCCTCAGTGGCCGGGCGACGCAGGGACATGGGAACGCTGACACCGTCACCGAGCTCGCCTGTGCCACTCATCGCCGGCCCGCGGCCCCGCTCGACGCCTCACCCGCGGGGACGGTACCTTGTCGCCCTGCGTCCAGCCCAGTTATGGAAAGGCGCCGGCCGATCGATGATCACGCTCCGTCCGCGGGAATCGCTGTTTCACGTCGAGGGCGGCTGGTTCAGCGCCAATTGGCACTTCAGCTTCGACTACTACGACGATCCCGAGAACACCTGGTTCGGTGACCTGCGCGTGTTCAACGACGACACGCTCATCCCCGGCGCCGTGTGGCCGATGCACCCCCATCGGGACATCGAGGGCATCACCTACGTCGCCGAGGGGACGTTCGAGCACGCCGACAGCCGGGGCAACGGCGGCGTCCTGCCGCCGGGCTCGGTCCAGCGGGCGACGCTCGGCTCGGGCATGGAACACTCCGAGGGCAATCATTCCGCGACACAGCCGATGCGCTTCGTTCAGATGTGGATCATCCCCGCCCGGCGCAACCTGGAGCCGTCGATCGAGCAGCACAGCTTCACCGACACCGAACGGCGCGGCCGCCTGTTGCCGGTGCTCGTGCCGGCGGCAGGCTACGGCGGGCCCGATGCGCCGGCCAACCCGGACGCCGTGACCGTCCATCAGGACGCCGCGGTCCACGCAACGCTGCTCGAGCCGGGCCAGGCGGTGACGCATCTGTTCCGGCCCGGCTTCAACGGCTACCTGTTCGTGGTCCATGGCGACCTCGGGGTCTCGACACCCGATGGCGAGGGCGAGATCGAGGCCGCTGGAGCGGCGAAGATCGCCGGCGAACCCGAGGTCACGATCGCGGCCCGGCGTGCCGGCGCCGAGGCGCTCCTCGTCGAAACGCGGGCGAACGGCCGCTGAGCACGCGGGCTCACCGGCAGTCGGGGGCGCGAGCGCGAGTCGGACGCGCGTGCGACAGGCACTACGTCTGCCAGATGCGAACGCAGATCGTCATCCTCGAGCCACTCGGCCAGCGCAGGCGACAAATACGGGCACGGTTCGTGCCGAGCCTCCGACGGGCGCCATGTTCCGCCCAAACACGGCCTACCTTCGTGATTGGCACGGACTGCGATGCCAACCACGAGCACCACTCGTATGTGACGCGGTCGTTGCGTCGTCGAGCGTGCCCCATCGCGGTCGCACGCTCAGCCCCGAGGCGCCTCGCAGCCCGACGCGCGCCGGCGTTGTCCGAACCGGGCGGTGCAACGAACCTCATTCGTATCTGTCAGCGAACAGCAGGGTGGAGCCCTGTGCCCGCCACCCGATCCATCGCGGACCGCTACCCTCCCGGGTAGCACACGCGAACGTTGCGCCAGCGAGCGAGGAACAGGGACATGACTGACTCCGACATCTTCGACCGGATCAATGCGCTCTCGGACGAGGAGGAACAGCTCTACGAGAGTGCCGGCGACGGCCAGGGACTGACGACCGCCGAGAGCGAACGGTTGTCTGCAATCAAGATCGAGCTCGATCGCAGCTACGACCTGCTCCACCAGCGTCAGGCCCGCCGGGCGGCCGGGCTCGATCCGACGGACGCAGCCGAACGCCCGGCGGTGGTCGTCGAGGACTACGAGCAATAGGCCGCCCGGCCGCGACCGCAGCCGATCTCCACCCACGCGACCGATGACGACTCCCGGGCCGCGGCCCGACGATCCCGGTGTCCTCAGTCGGGCCTTCATCGCCCTGGCGATCGCGACCCTTGCGTTCTTCATTGCCGGCGGCATCGTCCTGCCGGTCGCGTCGCTCTACGCGAAGGGACCGCTTGGGACGGACGCGGCGGGCGTCGGCGTCGCGCTGGGCTCGTTCAGCATCGCCGCGCTCGTGATGCGCCCGGTCGTGGGCTGGTCATCGGACCGGTTCGGCCGTCGACCACTGCTGATCGTCGGCAGCGCGATCACCGTTGGTGCGCTCCTGCTGCATCTGCTGGCAACGACGGTGCCGCTGTTCGTGGCGGCGCGTTCCCTGCTCGGCGTCGGTGAGGCCTTCTTCTTCGTGGCATCGCTCGCCGCTGCGGCCGACCTGGCGCCCGCCAACCGCCGGGGCGAGGCGATCAGCTTCCTGTCGCTGTCGCTCTACCTGGGCCTGGCGATCGGCCCGGTGGTCGGCGAATCCGTGCTGCGGCTGACCTCCTACGCAGGAGTCTGGCTGCTTGCCGCCGCGGTCGCGGCTGTCGCGGCTGGGCTGTCGTGGATCACGCCGGAAACGGCGCCGACCGCCATCCCCGGCCGGTCGATCCGGCCCCGGTCGCGGACGTCTCATCCACCCGGCCGGGATCTTCCCAGGCGTCCTCATCATGTCCGGGATCTGGGGAATGGGCGGCTTCCTCGCATTCGTGCCATTGCACGCGGTCAACCTCGGGCTCGAAGGCGCCGGACCGGCCCTGGCGCTCTTTGCGGGCATCGTCGTCGCCCTCCGGATCTTCGGTGCACGAATGCCGGATCGGCTTGGCGCCGCCCGCCTGTCGGGAGCCGCCCTCGCCGTATCGGCCGTGGGACTGGCGCTACTCGGCCTGCTGCCGGGGACCGGCGGCCTGTTCCTGGGGACGGCGGTGCTGGCCGTGGGTGTCGCGTTCACATTCCCGGCCCTGATGGCCCTCGCGGTATCCCGGGTGCCGCCGGAGGAGCGGGGCTCGGTCGTGGGGACGGCCAGTGCCTTCCTCGACCTGGCGTTCGGGATCGCGCCAGCCACCCTGGGTGTGATCGCGGACGCCGCCGGCTACCCCGGCGCATTCCTCGTATCCGCCGTCTTCGCGGCGGGCGGCAGCCTTCTCCTGACGATCCGGCGGGATGCGGCCCGGGTCGGCGAGGTGCGAGGCAACGCCGCCACCGTCTAGCGCTCCGGGCGGACAACCGGATCGGCGGCCGAGACGACAAACGAGCCGTGCGGCCCTGGCGCCCGGCGCTATCCGCCGGCAGCGGCGCCGTCATTGTTCGTCGCGCTTTTTCGGGAACCTCGTTGACCTGGCCGGTCTCCGCGGGAGAGGCTTCCGTCGACCCGATCGAGCCCGATCGACCCCGGACCAACGGCCGTTCAAAGACTGCCCGTTTGGGGCATGCGCCGGAGAGGGCCGACGACTACGATCAGGCGAAGGCTGGAACGCGGATGAGGGACCCAGATGCCGCGACGACGACCGATGGCGCCCAAGCCACCGACCGAGGAGACGATCCGCCTGGTCATGGTGGAGCCTCGCGCGGTCCTCGGCGCCGGCGTCCGGGAGATCCTGGACCGGGAGCCGGATATCGAGATCGTGGGCGAGGCTCGGACGGCCGCCGAGGCGATGCAGCTGGTGGACGCGACCGCGCCCGACGTCGTCCTGGTCGACGTGCCGCTGACCGGGCCATCTTCAACCGAAGCCACCCGCCGGCTGCACCGGGAGTCGCCGGGGTCGGCGCTCGTCGTGATGGGCGGCGAGGACGATGACGCGAGCATCGTCGGCGCCATCGAAGTTGGTGCGGCGGGCCACGTCGCTGAGCTCGCCGATCCGGCCGAGCTCGTCTCGACGATCCGCCGGGTGGCCGAGGGAGAGGACCCGCTGAAGGACGAGCTCATCGCCCGGCCCGACCTCGTCGAGCGGATCGTGGACAGCGTGCGCGAGGCGATCATGGCCGACCGTCGGCCGACGAACCCGATGACCCCGCGAGAGCTCGAGGTGCTCGGCCTGGTGGCCGAGGGGCTGCGCAACCGGGAGATCGCAGGGCGGCTGGGGGTCAGCGAGCAGACGATCAAGAACCAGCTGTCATCCGTCCTGCACAAGCTGGGCGTGCCCAATCGGACCCATGCCGTGACCTACGCCGTCCGCCACGGCTGGCTCGTGCCGCCCGAGGGCGGCCATGGGCAGGAGCACGAGGTCGGGCAGGAGCGGCAGATCGAGACCGGCTCCCCCACGACCTGACGGGCCGAACCCGGTCCGAGCGGCGGCTACGAGGGACCGTCGGATGCTCGGTCGTAGACCACGACTCGCCAGGCGAACGTGCCGGCCTCGGCCCTCGGTCGGAGACCGGCGGCGGCGGCCCGCTCGTCGACCCGCCGGTTGGGATGCGCGTACGCTCGGTAGGCCTTGCCCCGCAGGCGAAACCACAGGTTCTGGATCCGCAGGCCGACCCGGATGAGCCATCGATCGCGCGGCAGGACCAGCCCGAGCACCGTTCGCGTCCGTTCGGCCGCCCGGCCGACCAGGCCGTCGACGTCCGGGTAGCAGCAAACAACGCGGTCCAGCGTGACGACATCCGCGGCGTCGATCTCGGGCGCCAGCCGGACGAAGTCGCCCTCCACCAGGTCGATTCGGTCGAGCCCGTTCTTCTCGCGGGCGAGCTGGCGCGCGGCGGCCAGGGATGCGGGCGACGCGTCGACGAGGACGGCGTGACCGGCACCCTCCCGCAGCAGCTCGTGATCGATGACCCCGATCCCGCCACCGATGTCCAGGACCGTCGATCCCCGGCCGGCATAGGGCCGGATCAAGTCGAGCAGAAGGCGCGTCGTTCGATCCGGCCCATCGCGCTGGTAGCGTTTGCGATCGCGTTCCGCGTGGGCCGCGTCGAACACCGAGCCGAAGTCCTGGCAGCCGCAGGCATCCATCGACCCGAGAGCTTAACGCTCCGGGCGAACGGGCTGCGTTCGCGCAGCCAGCATCGGGATCATCGTGCGGAGATCGCCACGCTTGCCGCATCCGGAGAGGCCGGGTCGGGCGCAGCCGTGGCGTCGGGCGCAGCCGTGGCGTCTCGAGCGCCGAGGATCTCGAGCGCCTGTCGATATCGCTCCTCGATGATCCGCCGCTCCCACTCCTCAGGCAGCGTGTGGGTCGAGCCGTGCTCCACGCGGTCGGCGTGCCGGCGCAGGGCAGCCAGCTCGTCGTGGCGATGGGCGTGCTCGGCGACGACCGCAATCGTCTCCAGCAGTCGAACCGTGACGAGCAGGTTGGACCGGCCGGCGTGACGGATCTCCGTGAAGGCCTGGCTGACCAGCGCATCGAATGTCGCGGCATCGGCGATCAGGCGCAGGCGATCCTGCCCATCGAACCGGAACGGCGACGGCCGATGCCGGGCGCACAGCCTCGAGAGCGCGGCCCCCAACCGGTCGAGCGCCATGAATGCCGTCCACGGGTCATTGATCGCCGGCGATAGCGCCCGAACCGCGACCTGCACGAGCTGCTGGATCGCGAACTCCACGTCCTGCACCTCGGTGCGCTGGGGAGCGAGGAGGACGGCCCGGTCGAGCTCGCGGATCACACGGCCGTCGGCCCGATCCGGTGGCCACACTCGGGCGAGGACGTTGTCGGGCTCGACGAACATCCCCGGCCGGACGCCGAGCGACACTACCAGGTCCCGACCCACCGCCAGGCTCATGACCCCGTTGACGTCGATCACCTCAACGTAGCCGGTGCCCGTTGCCGGGACCGGACGTCCCTCCCGCTCCAGCTCGGGAGGGACCAGGAGGCGCGGATCAACGGCGTCGGGTGGGTCGTGGCCCAGGCGCTCCGGGTACAGGTCGTCGATCGCCCTGTCCAGGTCGCGGCTGGCAACCGAGATGATCTGGCCGACCTGGATCGATGCCGCCGCGTGATGGATGAAGAAGATGAAGACCCCCAGGCTGGCCACGGTCATCGCGACCGCGACCGTGACCGACAGGTTGGGCACGAACACGCCCGCCGGATCGCCCGCGTCGCGGACCGTCCGCAGGACGAGGATGCAGTACAGGAAGTCCGCGACGAACACGCCCAGCGCCACCTGGTTGCCCAGGTCGCGCATGAAGTTGCGCAGGAGCCGCGGTCCGAACTGGACGGAGGCCAGGGTCATCGCCACGATCATGATCGAGAAGACGACCCCGGCGACCGTGATCATCGATGCGGCGACCGTCGACAGCAGCGTCCGGGCGCCGTCTGCGCCGCCGGCGAGTGCCGTGCCCCCGAGCGCCTCTCGGGCAACGGCCTCGTCGATCGCGAGGGTCACCATGGACAGCACGCCGGCCGCCACGGCAAGCAGGATCGGCACGAACCAGTAGCTCGCGCGCAGGGCGTCCCAGGCATCGCGGCTGCGGGCGTTCATCGATGGCTAGCCTACGGATCGCGCGACGAAATGCGAATCGGCCCGCCCGGTCGGCCGAACCCGTACGATGCGTCCCTCGCGACCGACAGGCGCAACGACGATCGCCGCGGCACGGGAGGAGCAGGCGTGTCGCAGTTCGATCTACCCCTGGAGGAGCTGCTGCTCTACCGGCCGGAGCGCATGGAGCCGGGAGACTTCGACCAGTTCTGGCATGACTCGATCGACGAGGCGCGCGAGCAGCGCCGGCCGACGACGCTCAGGGCCGTCGAGTCCCGTCTGCGCACGATCGAGCCGATCGACGTGACCTTCAGCGGCTTCGGCGGCCAGCCGATCAAGGCCTGGCTGCTGCTGCCCCGCCACCGTTCCGAGCCGCTGCCCACGGTCGTCCAGTTCCTGGGCTACGGAGGCGGCCGTGGCTCGCCCTTCGACTGGCTCAGCTGGGCATCGGCGGGATACGCCAATTTCGTCATGGACACCCGCGGACAGGGCAGCGCCTGGCTCCAGGGCGATACGCCCGACGTCGAGCCGGGCGGGTCCAACCCGCAATACCCGGGCTTCCTGACTCGTGGCGTGCTGGAGCCGCGAACCTACTACTACCGTCGGCTGTTCATCGACGCGGTGATGGCACTCGACGCCGTGGGTGAGCACCCGGCGGTGGACGGCGAGCGAATCGTCGTGACCGGCCAGAGCCAGGGCGGCGGGATCGCGCTGGCGGTCGCCGCGCTCGACCCGTCCGTCCGGGCGGCGCTCATCGACGTTCCGTTCCTGTGCCACTTCAGGCGCGCGCTCGAGGTGACCGACGAGAGCCCGTATCTCGAGCTCAGGCGCTTCCTCGCGATCCACCGGCTGGAGGAGGACCGGGTCTTCCGAACGCTGGCGTACGTCGACGGCCGGCACTTCGCGGCCCGAGCGTCGGCGCCGGCCCTGTTCTCGGTCGGGCTGGAGGACCAGATCACGCCGCCTTCGACCGTCTTCGCCGCCTACAACGCCTATGCCGGTCCCAAGGAGATCAGGGTCTGGCCGTACAACGGCCACGACGCCGGCGAGCACCAGCACCTCCAGGAGCAGCTGCGCTTTCTCGACGGCCTGGGGCTGGGCGTCGTCGCCTGACCTCGAGCCGCGGCGCGAGGCACTGCGCGGGGCACGGCGCGGGGCACGGCGCGCGGGACACGGCGCGGGCACGGCACGGGGCGCGGGCAGCAACCGTCCGATCAGGCGAGCCCACGCACGTCCAGTGCCCGCCCCCAGTGGCGGACCCGCACGGCGAGCAGGACCCCGAACGCGGCGATGACGAGGATGGCGGCGGCGGCGATCGACGCGTCCAGGCTGCCGCCCTGAAACTCCGAGTAGACGACGAGCGGCAGTGTCTGGGTCCGACCATGGATGTTGCCGGCGAACATGATCGTCGCGCCGAACTCTCCGAGCGAGCGGGCCCAGCTCATGACGAGGCCGGCGGCCAGCGCTGGGCCTGCGAGGGGCAGCGTCACGGAGCGCAGGACCGACCATTCGGAGGCCCCGTCGGCTCGGGCCGCATCTTCCAGGTTGCGGTCCACCCCTGCGATCCCGGTCCGAGCCGAGCGGATGAAGAACGGAGCGGAGACGAACGTCTGGGCGAGGACCACGGCCACGGTCGTGAACGGAATCGCCAACCCGAGGGCGTCCAGCGGACCGCCCAGAACCCCGCGCCGGCCCAGGACCAGCAGGAGGGCCAACCCGGCCACGGCCGGCGGCAGGACGATCGGCAGGTCGACGATGGCCTCCAGGATCGACAGGCCGCGCCGCCTCCCACGCGCGAGGAGTGTCGCGATCGGCAGGCCAACCGCGACCGTCACGAGCAGGCTGATCGCGGTCGTTGCCAGGCTGAGGACCAGCGCGTCGATGACGACGGGCGTCCCGAGCGCTGCGCCGAGCGAGCCGCCAAGCATCGCCCGGGCGATGAGGACGGCGACGGGAGCGCCGAGCGCGATCCCCATGACCAGCGCCACGACCGAGAGCGATCTCGGGCCAGGGTCGGCCCCGCGCGGAGAGGACAGGGCGGGCTTGCCGGGACCCCTCTCGATCATGCCGGCGCCCCGAATCCGAACTCCGCCAGGATCGCCTGGCCGTCGGGGCCGGCCAGCCACCGGACGAAGGCCTGCGCGGCGGCTGCCTGGCGTGAACCCTTCACGACCGTCGCGGCGTAGGTGGCCGCCACGTTCGCGCCGGGCGGTAGGTCCACCGTGGCCACCTGAGCCGACGCCCGTGCATCGGTCACGTACACGATGCCCGCGTCGCCCTCGCCGAGCGCCATCTTGGACACGATCGCGCCGACGTTGTCCTCGCGGGAGACGACGTTCGCCTCGTAGGCCGCAGCGAAACCGGCCGGATAGCCGGGCTGTCTGGCCAGGTTCCTCACGAGCAGGTTGGCGTAGGTCGTGATCGGGACGGCTTCGCCGGCGGCGATGATCTTGACGCCGGCTCGGGCGAGATCGATCGGGCTGCGGATCCTGCCCGGGTTGACGGCGGGCACGACGATCGTGAGGGTGTTGGTGGCGAACGGCACGGCCTGGTCCGCGAGGCCCCTGGCGATGAGTGTCTGGGGGTTCTTCGTGTCGGCCGACAGGAAGACGTCGGCGGGCGCCCCCTGCTCGATCTTGGCTTCCAGGGCCGCGGACGAATCCGTCGAGATGGTCAGGAGGATGCCCGGATGGCTGGCCGGATACACATCGGCCACTCGTACCAGCACTCCCTTGAGCGACGCCGCGCCGTAGATCGTGAGACCGTTCGCCGGACGCGTCACGGAAGCCGCCGATCCGGTGGCCGACCCGGCCGTCGCGCAGCCGGCGAGCACGAGCCCGATCGTGGCGAGAGCGACGAGTCGCGGCCAGCTCAACCGCGACGTTCTCGCGATGACGGGACCTCGACGATCACGTTGGTCGCCTTGACCACGCACACGGCCTCGTCACCGACCGACAGGCCCAGCTCCTCGACGGCCTCCGCCGTCATGAGGCTGACCAGCCGGTGTGGGCCGGCCAGGACCTCGACCACGGCCGCGACCCGGTCCTTCTCGACGCGCGTCACGATGCCCGCGAACCGGTTCCGAGCCGACTGGGCCACGATCGGCCGATCCGCCGCCGCATGGCGCCGCTGCTCGAGAAGGCGCGACACGTCGGCGATCCGGACGAGCCGCTGGCCGCCGGCCGACCGGGCCATCGCGAGCCGGCCGTCCATCTCCCAGCGCCGCAGCGTCTCCACGGAGACGCCCAGCATCTCGGCCGCCTGGCCGACCCGCACGCTGTCCGGCACATCGTCCCTGCCCTGACGTCGCATACCGAGGAAGTATCGACACATTGAGCAGGATGTCTAGAAGTTCCCGGTCGCTGGCCGTAGAGTAGGCGCGATGGCCCGTTCCACGGCATGGCTGGCTCGCGCCGGGATGGCGCTCGTCGCGCTCGTCCTCGCGCACAATCTCGTCTTTCTGGCGACCTACGGCCCGTATGTCGGCGAGGCGCTGGCCCAGACGGGCCATGACGCGGCCTGGACGACCGCCTTCGCCAATGCCCTGGGCCTCGGGCTCGCGCTCGTCGCCGCGGGTATGTGGCAGCTTCGTCGGCTGTCGCGCGAGGCTCGTGCCGTGGGGGTTGGCGCCGGGCCGCGGGATCCGGGCATGGGCACGTTCGCCGCCCACCTGGGGCGCCTGTGGCTGGGATTGGCGCCGGCGACGGCGCTTCTCTTCGTCGCCCAGGAGAACCTGGAGCACCTCGCCCTCGGCGACGATCTTCCTGGCCTCGGCGTCCTCGTCCGTCACGGGTCGCCGCTGGCGGCGACCGTCGTCGCTGCCGTG
>WNFV01000226.1_pt1 | contig 71204 bp, 69 predicted proteins | sample 5400101 | NCBI WGS metagenome assembly WNFV01 (sample SAMN13153361, study PRJNA577476) | soil metagenome | isolation source: 115 cm soil or saprolite under grassland replicate 1 | place: USA:California | collected 2016-06-15
CGGCGAGCTGCCGCGAAAAGTTCGAGGCGAATCCGACGGCATTTGCAAAGCCTGCAGAGACCACCTCGCAAGGGAAGGAGCACGCTCATGGAACGCATCACTAACCGAGTTGCCTTGGTACCGGTCATCCCGCTTGGCTTGAGCCTGGGAGCGTTCTTCGTCATTTCGTATGCACTCTGCGTCTTGTTCTATCTTGTCTTCCCGCAGGCGGTTCTCAACCACGCGGTGCTGACCTTGTTCCTGCCGGGATTCAAATTATTGACCTGGGGAAGCTTCGTTCTCGGCTTGATCGAGAGTTTCGGTTATGGCTGGTACGTCGCGCTCATCTTCGGCCCGCTCTACAACTACCTTGCGAGCCGTTGGGCCTGACTGTGCGCGGGTTGGCACGATCGCGTCGCCGAACGCCGTGGGACTAGCTCGGATGCTGTTCGGTCGCTTGATCCTCATCATCTGCGCCGCCGCCCAGCTCGCCATTGTCGCCATTGGCGATCGTTGGCGGGCATCCTCACGCCAGCCCAGGCTGCCGGGGCGCCTGCGCCAAACGTTGGAACGGCTTGGTCCGACCTTCGTGAAATTCGGCCAGGCTCTGAGTCTGCGGCGGGATTTGCTGGGCGAAGACTACGTAACGGCGTTGCGTGGCCTGCAGGATCACGTCGGCCCGTTTCCCGGCCAAGTGGCCCACGCGGAGGTCGAGCGCGCGTTCGGACGCAAGATCGACGATCTTTTCGCCGACTTCGAGGTCGAGCCGCTGGCGGCGGCCTCCATCGCGCAAGTCCACGCGGCAACGATGAAGGATGGTCGACCGGTCATCGTCAAGGTCCGCCGGCCCGACATCCGCGCAAAGATCGATCGCGACATGAGGGCGCTGCGCGTCGCCGCCCAGCTGCTCCCGAGGTTGGTGCCGCGCCTGCAACGGCATCAGCCTGTGCGCATCGTCGACGAAATCTGGACGAACTTGCGGAAGGAAGCGGACTTTCGCCAAGAGGCCCGCAACATTCAGCGGTTTGTCGAAGCCTTCAGGAATTGGCCAAACATCAATATCCCGCGTGTCGTCGACGATCTGGCGGCAGAGAGCGTCGTCGTGCAGGAGCGCAGCAGCGGCTGCAGCATCGACGATGCGCGCGCCCGAAGCGATAGCGCCCGGTTGGCGCAGCTCTTCGTCGACGCGTATCTGCACCAGTTCTTCGTCGTCGGCGTATTTCACGGGGATCCACATCCCGGAAATCTGTTCGTCATGAAGGATGGCCGCTTGTGCTTCCACGACTTCGGGCTGGTAGGTTTCCTGGATCGGCCGACACGCCGCAATCTCGCAGTGTTCGTGCAGGCGTTCGTCCGGCAGGATGCCGCATGGGTGCTCGACACGGCGATCGATTTGGGCGTGCTCGGCGGCGACATGGACCGAGCGGAATTCGTGCGCGCCATCGAGGCAATTCTTTCTGATTTCGCCGCGCTACCGATCAAGGAGTGGTCGCTTGCGGAAGCCTTCTTGCGCGTGATGCGCCTGGGAGACCGCACCAACGTGCGCGTGCCGCACAATCTTCTCGTCCTGATGCGGGCGACGTTCTTGATCGAGAACGCCCTTCGCACGCTCGATCCGGAGATGAATGTCCTCGACACGCTCGTTGCACGCGGTGGCGAGGTATTGAAGGACGTGATGCACGAAAGCCTCGCTCCGGCGGCGACAACGCGTTTGAAGACCGAGGCGGCAGTCACGGCGCAGGACCTGCCGGTCCTATTGGCGTCGTGGCTCCACCGGACGGTCCGCGAAGAGGGACATCTGGGTCTTATGCTCAAGCACGAGGGGTTGAAGAGCCTCGAGCAACACATCGACCGGAGCGGCAACCGGGTTGCCCTCGCGTTGGTGACGCTCGGCCTGTACATCGCCGCGTCGCTTCTCATGCAGCACAGCTTGGGACCGCGGCTTTTCGGAGAAATGCCGCTGCTGGCCGCGTTAGGATATGGGCTGGCTCTCTGGTTTACGCTTCGCATCGCGCGGGCAATCAGCCGCTCCGGCCAACTCTAGCTCGGACAGGCTCGATGTCTGAACGGTCCAGCCGGCGGTTGCACGGCGCGAGCAAGCAGGGGCTGTCGCGAGCAAGGACAATCGTTGGATACTCGCAATGAAATCGGTCCTTATTACAGCACCGACGATCGATGATAACAGCGTCGAAATCGTTGAACGGAAAGGTCTCGGCCACCCCGATACGATTTGCGATGCGCTTGCAGAGAACTTGTCGCGGGCACTTTGTCGAGAGAGTATCGCCGAAGATTTGGGTACATCCTCCACCACAATGTCGATAAGGCGTTATTGTGCGGCGGCAGGGCGGAACCTGCCTTCGGCGGTGGTATGGTTCTGGCGCCGATCAATATCTATCTGGCTGGCCGCGCGGTGACGGAAGTCGGCGGCGAGGCTGTCGCGGTCGAAGACATCGCCCTTGAAAACTCACGCGCCTGGCTGCGCGCCAGCCTGCATGCGTTGGACCCGGAGCATGGGGTGCGCCTGCACACGCTTATTCAGCCGGGCTCGCAGGATCTGACGGATCTTTTCTCACGTCGTGCGCGAGGTGACATCCCCCTTGCCAACGACACGTCGATTGGTGTCGGCCATGCACCGTTGAGTCCGCTGGAGCGACTCGTTCTGGCCATTGAACGCAGCATCAACGCCACAGATCGGAGCTGCGTCAATCCGGCGTGGGGAGAGGACGTCAAGGTCATGGGCATTCGGCGGGGTAACACGGTCCAGCTCATTGTCGCCTGCGCAATGATCGGACGTTACCTCCGCCACATCGATGACTATCTCTCGGAAAAGCGCAGCATCGAAGAGCTGGCCCGGGAACTCGCAGTCCAGCATGGCTTTTCAAGCTGTGAAATAGTAATCAACGCCGCCGACCATCCGTCGGCGGGAACCGTCTATCTCACGGTGACCGGAACATCGGCCGAGGCCGGGGATGACGGCGAGGTCGGTCGCGGCAACAGAGTCAACGGCCTGATCACGCCCTGCCGCCCCATGAGTTTGGAGGCCGCTGCGGGTAAGAATCCCGTAACGCACGTCGGCAAGATCTACAATGTACTCGCATTCGAGATTTCGAAGGCGCTGGTCGCGACAGTCCCGGAAATCTCCTCGGCGCAATGTCTGATGGTGAGTCAAATAGGAAAGCCCGTGACGGAGCCGGCCGTCCTGCAAATCGGCATTGCGACGCGAGATCGTTTTCCGATCGCCGAGCTCGAATGCAAGATAGACGAAATCGCAACTGATAATATAAATCGCGTTCCAGACCTCATCGATCATTTCGTCGATGGTAAGATCGATGTCTTCTGACCAAGCGCAGTAGTGCCAATATCGGAGATTCAATTGGAACCCGCCCCACACAATACCCTCGACGCCTTGCTGCCACCGGAAATGGCGGAGAAAGCCGAGCGTATCGGGATGGAAAAAACGCTGCTCGATACCATGAGCCTCTTGGCGCTGGCCGTTCTGGCTGGCGCGTTCATTGCCTTCGGAGCGTTGTTCTCGACCATCGTTGCTGCTGGCGCGGATGGTTTCCTGTCCTACGGCGTCGTGCGCCTGCTGGCCGGCGTCGTTTTCTCGCTGGGTCTGATCCTCGTCATCGTCGGCGGGGCCGAGCTGTTCACCGGCAATAACTTGATGGTGATGGCCTACGCCGGCGGCAAGGTCAGCGCGACCGAGGTGCTGCGCGCTTGGAGCCTGGTCTACGTCGGAAATTTCGTTGGGGCCGGCGGGACGGCGCTACTCGTTTTCCTTGCTGAAGGCTACAGTCACGGTGGCGGGACCGTCGGCGCGGCCGCTCTTGCAACAGCGCAGACCAAAGGCTCTTTTTCCCTGCTGCAAGGCTTCGTTCACGGCATTCTGGGCAATGTGCTGGTCTGTCTCGCGGTGTGGCTGTGCTACAGCGCGCGCACGACAACGGACAAGATTCTTGCGATTGTCCCGCCCGTTGCGGCCTTTGTGGCTGCCGGCTTCGAGCACTCGATTGCAAATATGTATCTGCTTTCATTCGGGCTCCTCACCAAATTTGGAGCGCCGACCGCCTTTTGGGAGTCAATCGGTCAGAGCCAATCCATATTCATTTATTTGAGTCCGTCCTTCGCGCTCAAGAATCTGTTTTCAGTAACGATCGGCAACATGGTCGGCGGTGCGCTCGTTGGCGTCACTTACTGGCTCATTTATTTGCGAAAGCGAAAACCGCGATGAATGAGAAGATCTTCACCGCGCAAGGTCTGACCAAGACCTACACCTCGGGGGAGGTTGAAGTGCGCGCGTTGCGCGGACTGGATCTCGACATCTGGACCGGAGAAGTCGTTGTCCTGCTCGGTCCGTCAGGCAGCGGAAAGTCGACGCTGCTCAACATCATGGGCGGGCTCGATCACGCCACGAGCGGACATCTTTTCTTCAAAGATATCGAGCTGACCGGGTTGGACGATCGCGGTCTGACCGCCTATCGGCGGCGGCACGTCGGCTTCGTCTTTCAATTCTACAATCTGGTTCCCAGCCTGACCGCCCGCGAGAACGTCGCCCTCGTCACCGAGATCGCGGAACGTCCCATGCGGCCCGAGGAGGCATTGGCGCTGGTCGGCCTGGAGAACCGGACGAGCCATTTTCCGTCGCAATTGTCCGGCGGCGAGCAGCAGCGGGTGGCGATCGCGCGCGCGATCGCCAAGCGCCCGGAGGTCCTGCTTTGCGACGAGCCGACCGGGGCGCTTGATTCCAAGACCGGAATTCGTGTGATCGAAGCGCTGCTCAACGCCAATTCGCAGCTCGGCACCACGACGCTCATCATTACCCATAACGCGAGCATCCAGGAGGTCGCCGACCGCGTCATGTTCTTCGCCGACGGTCAAGTCTCGCGCGTCCGCAAGAACGAAGCCCGCCAAGCTGCCGCCGCGCTGAGTTGGTGATCCATGCGTGCCCTCGACATCAAATTGCTTCGCGACCTGAAGCGGATGTGGGCGCAGGCGCTCGCGATCGCGCTCGTCATTGCCGGCGGTGTCGCCACGCTGGTGCTGGCCGTCGGCTCCTATCGGTCTCTCGATGATACGCGCACCGCCTATTACGAACGCTACCAGTTCGCCGACGTCTTTGCCGCGGTGAGACGCGCGCCGAAGACGCTGGTCGACCGGATCGCGGAAATCCCCGGTGTTGCCGCGGTCGATGCGCGCATCGCGAAGCTCGCGCTGCTCGACATTCCGAATTTTCGCGAGCCGGCGACCGGGCAGTTCATCTCGTTGCCCGAGACCGGCGAGCCGACGCTCAATCGGCTCTATCTCCGGACTGGCCGCATGCCCGAGCCGGGACGGACCGAAGAGGTCGCGGTCAACGAGAGCTTTGCCAAGGCCCACCGATTCGCGCCGGGGTCTCGCTTTTCCGCGATACTGAATGGACGCAAGCGCGAGCTTGTGATCGTCGGGATCGTGCTGTCGCCTGAGTTCATCTATGCCATCGGCCCGGGCGATATCATGCCGGATGACCGTCGCTTCGGCGTCATCTGGATGTCCGAAAGAGCGCTCGCCAGCGCCTATAATCTCGACGGCGCATTCTCCTCGGTCAATCTCAAGCTACAGCACGACGCTTCGGAACGCGAGGTGAGGAAGCGCCTGGATGCACTGCTCGACCGCTATGGCGGACAGGCGGCGCATGGCCGCAAGGACCAGACGTCGCACGCGTGGCTCGACCACGAACTCGACATGCTCGCCAATATGAGCCGCACCCTGCCGCCGATCTTTCTGCTGGTCGCGGCATTTCTGGTCAATCTCACGCTCACTCGGTTCGTCGCGCTGGAACGCGAGCAGATCGGGCTTTTGAAAGCGCTGGGTTACGGCAATACCGTCATCGCCGCTCATTACCTCGAGTTCGTGATTCTCATCGCCGTTACCGGCATCGCCATCGGCAGCGCCGCCGGTACCTGGCTCGGCAGCTATGTCACACAGTTGTTCGGCGATTTTTTTCGATTCCCCTTCCTCATCTTCAGCAAGAGCCTCGACGTTTATCTCACGGCAGCGGCGCTGAGCCTTGTTGCCGCAATCGTAGGTGCCGTCCGCGCTCTCCGGGGCGTGGTCACGCTGGCCCCGGCGGTGGCGATGCAGCCGCCTGCGCCTGCAAGCTTCCGCCGCGTGCTGCCGACGTGGCTCGCCATGGACAGAATTCTGTCGCAGCCGGCCGTGATGCTGCTGCGCAATATCACGCGCCATCCGATCCGGGCGGCACTCACGACGCTCGGCATGGCGCTTGCCACCGCGATACTCGTTGTGTCGCTATTCGTCAGCGGCACCATGGAGAACCTGATCGACGTCACCTACTTCTTGGCCGACCGCCAGGACGGCACCGTGAGCTTCATCGAGAAGCGCCCGCAGCACGTGGTCCATCAAATGGCACGATTGCCCGGTGTTCTTGCCGTCGAGCCCTATCGTGAAGTTCCGGTCCTGATTCGAAATGGAAATGTCGAGCGCCGCGTGATGATCAGTGGCCGACCGCGTGACGCCGATCTCAGCCGCATCATCGACGTTGATCTGCGCCCGGTGGTTCTGCCGGAAGGCGGATTGGCAATCTCGGACATGCTGGCGCAAATCCTTGGCGTCGGATTGGGTGATTCCGTCGAGGTTGATCTACTCGAAGGGCAGCGCAGGACCGTTGCCCTCCCCATTGCGGCACGGGTCGAAGACTATTTCGGCATCAGAGCGATGATGGATGCCGAGGCTCTGGCGCGGCTGATGCGCGAGGCGCCGGCCGTGAGCAGCGTCCACCTGGCGATCGACCGAAGCCGGGTGGATAGTCTCTACGACGTGATCAAGGGCATGCCGACCGTCAGCGGCATGGCTCTGCAACGCGTCTCGCTCGCAAACTTTCGCGAGAGCATCGCGTTGCTCGTCACCACCATGGCCAGCATCTATACCGGGCTCGCCGCCATCATTGCGTTCGGGGTCGTCTACAATAGCGCGCGAATTTCGCTGTCGGAGCGGGCGCGCGAGCTGGCCAGCCTGCGTGTCCTCGGCTTCACGCGGGGAGAGGTGCTGCGCATTCTCCTGCTCGAGCTCGCGCTCCTCACCTTGCTCGCGCAGCCGCCGGGATGGGCCATCGGCTATGGGCTGGCTTGGATCATGAAAACCAATTTGGCCGGCGAGCTGATGCGCGTGCGGCTAGTCGTCGAGCACTCCACCTACGTCCTCGCCAGCGCCGTCGTCATCATCGCGGCCGTGTTTTCCGCGCTAGTGGTGCGCCGGCGCGTCAACCGGCTCGACCTTGTGAGCGTCCTCAAGACCCGAGACTGAACCATGCGCAGGATTTGGCTGAAACGAGTGGCAGGAGCGATTGTTCTGGGGCTGATCGCGTCCGGTCTCACGTGGTTCGCGTGGCCGCGGCCGATCGCGGTCGATCTCGCAATCGTGACGAAAGGGCCCATGGAGGTGACGGTCGACGATGAGGCCAAGACCCGCGTGCGCCACGTCTACACGGTCTCGGCGCCACTCTCGGGCAAGGTGCTGAGGACGCCGCGCCAAGTGGGGGATCTGGTGACTGCGGACGAGACGGTGGTAGCCGTGATGCAGCCGACCCCGCCGGGCTTCCACGACGTCCGCACCCACGAGGAGCTGCAGGCGGCGCTCGCGGCCGCCGAAGCGGCGGTGCGATTTGCGGAGGCCGAGGTGCGCCGAATCGACGCCGCGCTCGCGTTTTCGCGCACCGAGTTGGACCGGGCGCTGACGCTCGCCCGCACCGACGCGATCTCGCTCAAGGCCTTGGACAAGGCGAAATTCGACGTCGAGACCAATGAAGCCGCGCTGGCGAGCGCGAAAGCGCAACTCGACGTCCGCCGCTACGAGCGCGCCAGCGCGGCGGCCCGGCTGACCCATCCGACCGGCGGCGCGGAGCCGCAGGCGGACCTCGCATGCTGCGTCCAGATTCGTGCGCCGGTGACCGGTCGCGTCCTGAAGCTCATTCAGGAGAGCGAGGCCGTCGTGCAGGCCGGCTCGCCGCTCATCGACATCGGCGACCCGCGCGATCTCGAGGTGGCCGCCGATCTTCTGTCGACCGATGCGGTGCGGATCAAACCCGGCTCGCTGGTGCGGATCGACGGCTGGGGCGGACCGCCGATCCAGGGCCGCGTGACCCGCGTCGATCCTGCGGGCTTCCTCAAGGTCTCTGCGCTCGGCATCGAGGAGCAGCGTGTCCGCACGACAATCGACCTTATCGACCCGCCGGAAACGTGGTCCCGTCTCGGGCATGATTACCGGGTCATCGTGCATGTCACGGTTTGGAGTGCAGAAAATGTGGCGAGGGTGCCGGTGGGCGCGCTGTTTCGAAAGGGAGAGGACTGGGCCGTGTTTGCCGTCAAGGACGGCCGTGTGCGCACCACCCTGGTCAATATCGGTCATCGGAACAGCCGGGTTGCGGAGCTGCTATCCGGTCTCTCGGAAGGGGATCGGGTGGTGCTCCATCCAAGCGACAGAGTCAAAGAAGGTGCGGCCGTCGCCGAGCGAGCAAGCCAACAAGAATGATGACGCAGTCATTGCCAAACAGTAGCCGGATGGAGACCATCGTCACGGTCACTCCCAATCCCGCCATCGACATCTGTACAGCGGTCGAAGAGATCGCGCCGATCCGCAAGCTGCGATGCACGGCGGCGCGGCATGATGCAGGCGGAGGGGGAATCAACGTCGCCCGGGTCGTACGCCGGCTCGGGAGCGAGGTCGCGGCGGTTTACCCCGCGGGAGGTGCGAGCGGGCAGCGCCTGCGCGGTCTGGTCGAGCGTGAAGGGGTCCGAAGCCTGGCAATCGTGATCGCGGAAGAAACGCGGGAGGATTTCACAGTGCTCGAGCGCAAGAGCGGGAATCAGTACCGCTTTGTTCTGCCAGGAGCCCCGCTCGCCGAGCCGGAGTGGCGTGCATGCCTGCACGCACTGCAGACGTGGGATGACCTGCCGCCATTCGTCGTCGGCAGCGGCAGCCTGCCGCCGGGCGTGCCTGACGATTTCTATGCGCAAGTGGCTCGGATCGCAAAGGCACGCGGATCGAAGGTGATTGTAGACACGTCAGGCAAACCCCTTGCGGCCGCGTTGCAAGAAGGCGTCTATCTGGTGAAACCCAACCTGCGTGAACTGCAGGAATTCGTCGGCCTCCCGCTTGCAGATAAGGACGCGCGGCTGAGCGCATGCCGGAGACTCATCGACACCGGACGCGCCGAGGTGGTTGCCCTCACGCTGGCGGAGAAGGGCGCACTCCTGGTGACGCAGGATGCCGCGCATTTCTCCCGCACGCCGGACATTCGGCCGGTCAGTACGGTGGGCGCCGGCGACAGTTTCGTCGGCGGAATGGTGTGGAGCCTGGCGGCCGGCGGCAGCGTCGTCGATGCATTTCGATATGGAGTCGCGGCCGGTTCGGCCGCCGTGCTAAGCCCCGGAACCGAGCTCTGCCACGCACCGGACGTCGCGCGGCTTTACGAAAGCATCGAATTGGTCCGCATCCAGTGTAACTCCGCCCAATTTCACAGGTGAGACGGCCATGACACCAGCAACGCCACCCTTTGCCCTTCCCGAAAAATTGCCGTTGGACCTCGACCGTGTGCGGGACTATTGGGAGAGTCTCAAACGAGGCGAGAACAACATGCCTTTTTGGGACGACGTCAAGCTCTCGTCGCTGCCTGATCTCTCAGATCGCCTGATGCTGGTCGATGCATTCGAGAAGCCCCAGCGATTCCGGCTCAATTCGGTCGGGACGCAAATTCGGGAGCGTTACGGCTCGGATCTGCAAGGTAAGTTCGTGGACGAGATCGATGCTACGACGCCGTTCGAATTCTTCACCGCCCAGGCGAGTGCGACGATTGAAGCCAGGTCGGCGACGTTTTTCAGCCGTGCATGGCCGACTGGAAGTAGACGAGACCGTGGCTATGCCCGTTTGCTGCTCCCAATGTGGGGCAATGGTCGTATCGAGATGATGCTCGGCGCTATCACGGGCGCATAGAGAAGACCAGGCAGTCGCCAACGGCATATATGGCCTGATGATTTCAGACAAAATCCGCGCCCCGACCGCAAGCCTCCTGACCGCACCAAGGGCAAGCACAGGCGGAGCGCGCATCAAGTGGCCCGATCGTCAGCGGTCCGATGGGCTCAAATCATCGTCGAGCAGCGGGCGGATGGCGGCGCCCTCGAGGTCCTCGTACTGGTCATTGCTCAGCGCCCATACGAAGGCCGCGAGACCGGCGAGCCCCAGCGCCAGCGCCATCGGGACGAGATAGATCAGCACGTTCATGACGGCCTCACGCTCGGTTCGAGCGAATGGCCAAGCTCGCTCCGGTCCAAGGACGGCCGGCGGGCACGGCGGCGCGCCCGCAACGCATTGAGCGTGACCAGGATCGAGGAGCCGGACATCGCCGCCGCCGCGATCAGCGGGGTGACGTAGCCCGCGACGGCGATCGGCACGGCGACCGCGTTGTAGATCACGGCGAGCCACAGATTCTGCTGCATCAGGCGGCGGGCGCGGCGGGCGACGGCCACGGCCTCGAGCATGGGCTGCAGCCGCTCGCCGAGAAACACCGCGTCGGCCTGCGCCTGGGTGAGGTCGGCGGCGCTGATCGGCGACAGCGACACATGCGCGGCGGCCAGCGCCGGCGCGTCGTTGAGGCCGTCGCCGACCATGAGAATGCGGCGGCCCTCATCCTTCAAGAGGTCGATGGTTGCGATTTTCTCCACCGGACTGAGGCCCGCCAGCCAATGGCCGATGCCGAGCGCGGCAGCGACCGGCGCCACGGCCGCGTGCCGATCGCCCGATAGGATGATGAGATCGAGGCCCCGTTCTCTGAGCGACGACACGACCGCCACGGCGTCCGGACGCAGCGTCTGGCGGATCGCAAGCAAGAGCGAACGACCAGCATGAGCGAAGGCGATGACGGACGTGCCCGGCTCGTGCGGTAGAGCCGCTTCGGCGTCCCCGAGGCCACAGAAGGCCGGGCTGCCGAGCCGGGCCTCGCTGCCGTCGATGACGGCGCGCACGCCCTGCCCCGGCTCCTCGACCGCGCCTTCATACGGCGCGCGATCGCGCGCCTCGCGCGCCACCGCCGCAGCCAAGGGATGACGGCTGGAGAGCGCCAGCCGCGCGGCCTTCGTAACCAGGTCCGGATCGAGGTCGGCGGCGTTGACGACCCGCGGCTCGGGCAGCGTCAGCGTTCCGGTCTTGTCGAAGACGACCGTATCGGCCTCGGCCAGCCGCTCGATGGCATCGCCGGCGTGCACGATGATGCCTGCGCGGAACAGGGCGCCCGACGCGACCACTTGGACCGCCGGGATCGCGAGCGCCAGCGCGCATGGGCAGGTAATGATGAGCACGGCAATCGCCGTGATGATCGAATCGTGCAGCGATGCACCGGCCACGAGCCATCCGACGGCGGTGAGCGCCGCGGTGGTGTGCACCATAGGCGCATAGAGGCGGGCCGCGCGGTCGGCGAGCCGCAGATAACGCGACCGCGAGCCGACCGCCTTTTCCAGCAAACGCTCGACCTCGTCGATCAGCGTTCCGGCGCCGGCGGCGCTCACGCGCATCGTCAGCGCGCCGGAGTAGTTCATGCTGCCGGCATAGATCGTTGCCGCGGCGGCGACGTTCCGGCGCGCGGTCTCGCCGGTGATCAAGCTGTCATCGATCTCCGAGCGTCCCGAGATCACGATCCCGTCGGCCGGCACCCGTTCGCCCGGCCGCACCAGCAGGCGGTCGCCGGGACTGAGCGCGGCGACCGGCACCATGACGAGCTCCCCGCCGCCATCGAAGCGATGCGCGACCTCGGCCTTCAGCGCGGCGAGATTGCCGGCGACCGCCCGCGTCTTGCGCCGCATGGCGTGATCGAGATAGCGGCCGCACAGCAGGAAGAACAGCAGCATCACGGCCGAATCGAAATAGGCGTGCTCGGCGTGGTTCGCGGTCTCGACCACCGACACCCCGAGCGCGAGCAGCACGCCGAGCGAGATCGGCACGTCCATGTTGAGCTGCCGTGCGCGGATCGCGCGCAACGCGCTCTGGAAGAACGGCTGGCCGGCATAAGCCACCGCGGGCAATGCGATGAGCGCCGAGAGCCAATGAAAGAAATCGCGCGTTTCCGGGGCCATGTCCGTGAGGTGACCCGACCAGACCGATACCGAGAGCAGCATGATGTTCATGGCGGCGAAGCCGGCCACGGCGAGGCATTTCATGAGCCGGCGCGCATGCCGTGTCTCGTCGGCCTCCGCGCGCTCCGGCTCGAACGGGTGGGCGCGGTAGCCGATCCGCTCCAGCGCACGGATCACCTCGCCCGCCTCGAGCGCGCCGTCCCGCCAGCACACGGCAAGCCGGCGGTTGCTGAAGTTGAGGCGGGCGTCGATGACACCAGGCACCTGCTTCAAACCGTCCTCGATCTTGCGGATGCAACCCGCGCAGCCGACGCCTTCCACGGCCAGATCCATATGCGCCGCATGGCCATCCCGTCGGACATAGATCGAAAGATCGAGGGCCTCCGACATCGCATTTCCTCAGCGCACAAAGACGCGGTTCCTGGAGCGGAACATGCGGCTGCCGTCGCGCGACAGCTCGATGACGAGGGCCCACTGCCCGACCACTGCGGTTGTCCGTCCCTGGAACTGGCCCGCCGCTTGCTCGCCGAGCGGCACGACGTGGTCGGCACGCCGGTCGGTCGGATGCACGAGACGCGCGGTTGCCTGCAAGCCGTGGAGCGGCAGGCCGGCGGCGTCCGTGGCCGCCACCTCGATCCGCGTCGCTCCGGCCTCGGCCGAAACCCTTGCGCGCACCTGCCAGTGCAATGCGTCCTGGGCCTCCACCGCGGCGATCTCCCGGGCAAAAGCGAGGCCGGCCTGATAGGCGTTCTCGGTCTCGACGCCGCCGAAGGTCGACACCGCAGCCCGGATCATGATGGCGTTGACGCCGGCGACGATCGCGAAAAAGGCCACCAGGCAGATGAGCACGGTCCGCCCCGTCAGCTCTTTCGGTGCGTATCCGTCGCCGCTGCTGGAATCACATGTCGACATCGGCGTCCTCATGGCCCGCGGAAATGGTCGACCGCGCTCGCCTGCTTCCCGGTCTTGGGGTCGGTGATGCGGAAGGTCAGCGGAATCGAGGCCGCCGGCGGTAGGCTCTGATAGGTGCCGACCAGCGCCCGCAATTCGTGGGTCTGGTCGGGACCGACCGCGACCACCGCGGTCCGCCCGGTCGTCACCGTCTCGCCGATGATCTTGAGGTCGATATCGGTGAGGCCGTCGACGGTCAGCACGAAGCTGCGGGTCTCGAGCGCTTTGTTGAGGATGCGCACCGTGAATGCGTTGCGCAGCTCGCCATCGGCGAGCCGCACGAACATCGGATTGCGGTCATGGATGACGCTGATCGCCTCGTCCCGGCGCGTCGCCAGCGCGTACAGCATCACGGCGCCGACGATGGCGATGACCGCCGCGTAGAACCCCGTACGCATGCGGAAAATCTTGTAGAGTGCCGGCAAGCCCTGCAGGCGGCGCTTGATGTTGACGTCGGTTTCGTAGGCGATGAGCCGCGGCGGCTGGCCGATCTTCGCTATCACCGCATCGCAAGCGTCGATGCAGAGCCCGCACTGGATGCAGCCCAGATCGGGGCCGTTGCGGATGTCGACGCCGGTCGGGCAGACATAGACGCATTGGAAGCAGTCGATGCAGTCGCCGGCGGGCTGGCCCTGCTGGCGCAGTGCGGCGTTCTTCTTGACCGAGCCGCGCGGCTCGCCGCGGTCGTATCGGTAGGTGACGTTGAGCGCATGCTCGTCGGTGAGCGCGGCCTGGATGCGCGGCCACGGGCACATGTAGAGGCAGACCTGCTCGCGCATGTGGCCGGCCAGCGCATAGGTCGTGAAGGTGAGGATGCCGATCCAGCCATAGGCGATGAGCGGCGCCTCGAAGGTCGCCAAATCCTCCACCAGCGTCGGCGCATCCGCGAAGTAGAGCACCCAGGCGCCGCCGGTCCACCACGCCACCATCAACCAGAGGAAATGCTTGAACCCGGCACGCGCGAGCCGCTCGACGGTCCACGGCTGCTGGTCTCGCTGCAGATGCTCGCGCCGGTCGCCTTCGACCCAGCGCTCGATGGTCTGGAACAGGTCGGTCCACACGGTTTGCGGACAGAGATAGCCGCACCAGACGCGCCCGGCGACCGCATTCATCAGGAACAGCGTCATTGCCGCGATGATGAGCAGGCCGGTGAGGTAATAGACCTCCTGCGGCCAGATCTCGATAAAGAAGAAGTAGAACCGGCTGTTGGGAAAGTCGATCAGCACCGCCTGGTCGGGCGCGTTCGGACCTCGGTCCCAACGCACGAACGGCAGCCCGTAATAAATGCCGAGCGTAATGAACAGCACGATCCATTTGACCGTGCGGAACGTGCCCTTGACGCGCTGCGGATAGATCTTCCGGCGCGCGATATAGAGCGAACCTTCCGGGTCGGGCTTGGGCAAGGTTGCCGGAGGTCGCGACGCCGCCGGCGATCCGGGCGCCGCAACTTCCGCATCCTTGACGAGCTGGAGCAGAGGCGGCCCGGCCGACCGCGCCGCCTGCAGATCGACCGCGATGTCGCAGCCTGGGCACATGATCTCACTTCTCCCCGCCGCCGAAGGTGTGCACGTACACCGCCAGCGCCTTGATCGTCGCGTCGTCGAGCCGCCCCGCCCAGGCCGGCATTACGGCGCCGCGCCCGTTCCAGATGCCGTCGACGATCGCCGCCTTGTCGGAGGCGTAGAGCCAGATCGGGTCGGTCAGATCCGGCGCTCCGAGCTCGCGCTTGCCCTTGCCGGCGTCGCCATGGCAGACGGCACAGTTGTCGGCGAACAGCTTCTTGCCGGCCGCGACATCGGCCTTGGCATCGGCCGGAAGGCCGGCGAGCGAGCGCACGTAATCGGCGAGGGTCTCGATGTCGGCGCGCTTGAGGATGCCGTCACGGCCGAAGGCTGGCATCGCCACGCCTCCGCGGCCGTTGGCGTCGCCGGAGCGGATACCGTGGCGGATCGTCTGCGCGATGTCGTCGAGCGTGCCGCCCCAAATCCATTCATCGTCATTGAGATTCGGATAGCCGCGCCCGCCGCCGCCGCCGGAGCCGTGGCATGGCGCGCAATTCTCGGCGAAAGCCGGCCGCCCCTGCGCCCGCGCGAAATCGAGCAGCTGCGGGTCGGATGCGATCTGCTGCAACGAGGCGGCCGCCAGCTTGCCGACCATCGGACCGCGTTGCGCCTTGAGCGCATCGAGATCGGAGACCACCGCCTCGCGCGAGTGCCAGGCGAACGCGCCCCTCGTATAGGACGAGACCAGCGGCCAGGATGGATAGACGATCCAGTAGCCGACCGACCAAATGATCGTGGCGTAGAACAGCCACACCCACCAGCGCGGCAGCGGCGTGTTCAGCTCGCGGATGCCGTCCCAGACGTGGCCGGTGGTGGCGGTGCCGGTAATGGCGTCGACATCGTGTTTTTCGTCGGCCATGTCAGTCCTCGCGAAGCGGCATGCGGGCGGCGTCATCGAATTGCTTCCGGCGCGACGGCCGGAGCGCGTAGATCAGCACGACCAGGAACACCAGGAAGAAATAGGCGAGGCCCCAGGTCTGGGCGAAATGCGCGAGAACCAGATAGGTCGCGGACACGGACGGTCCTCCTCAACGGACGTTGGCTTTGTCGTTGTAGAGCTTGAAGTCGACGAGCGTGCCGAGCACCTGCAGATAGGCGATCAAGGCGTCGGCTTCGGTGATGCGCTCCGGGTTGCCGTCATAGTCGCGCGCCTGCGTCCTGGGATAGCGCTTGGCCAGATCGGCGGCTTCCGGAGCGTCGCTCGTGGCCTGCGCGCGCAGATCGTTGACCGCACGGGCAATCATCTCGACCGTATAGGGCACGCCGAGCTGCGCCTGCACCCTCAAATCGTCGTCGATATGGCTGAAGTCGAGCTCGGTCTTGACCAGCCATGGATAGGCCGGCATCACCGTGCCCGGCACCACCGACTTCGGGGCATTGAGATGATCGCGGTGCCAGTCGTCGGAATACTTGCCGCCGACGCGCGCCAAGTCGGGGCCGGTGCGTTTCGATCCCCACTGGAACGGCCGATCATACATGCTCTCGGCCGCCAGCGAATAATGCCCGTAGCGCTCGACCTCGTCGCGCAGCGGACGGATCATTTGCGAATGGCAGTTGTAGCAGCCTTCGCGCACATAGATGTTGCGCCCGGCGAGCTCGAGCGGCGTGTAGGGCCGCATGCCGTCGACTTTCTCGATTGTGCTCTTGAGATAGAACAGCGGCGTGATCTCCACGAGACCACCGATCGCGATCACGATCAGCACGCCGATGACCAGCAGGATCGAGTTCTTCTCGAAGACGGCATGTTTCTTCCAAAGCGACATCGGAGCCTCCTCACTCGGCCGCCGCCAGCGCCGGTTTGTCGGCGGCAGCGGCGACCTCGCGCGGATAGACGGTCCGCCACAGGTTCCAGACCATGATCAGCGCGCCGGCGAGAAAGAGCGCGCCGCCGAGCGCGCGGATGACGTAGAACGGATGCATCGCCTCGACCGTCTCGATGAAGGAATATTCGAGGAAGCCCAGCTTGGTGTAGGCGCGCCACATCAGGCCTTGCAGGATGCCCGACACCCACATCGCCGAGATGTAAAGCACGATGCCGATGGACGAGATCCAGAAGTGCCAGTTGACGAGCTTGAGCGAGTAGAGCCGCTCCCGATTCCACAGCCACGGCACCAGGCAATAGATGGCGCCGAACGAGACGTAGCCGACCCAGCCGAGCGCGCCCGAATGCACGTGGCCGATGGTCCAGTCGGTGTAATGCGAGAGCGAGTTGACCGCCTTCACCGACATCAGCGGCCCTTCGAAGGTCGCCATGCCGTAGAAGGCGACCGACACCACCATCATGCGCAGCACCGGGTCGGTGCGCAGCTTGTCCCATGCGCCCGAGAGCGTCATGATTCCGTTGATCATGCCGCCCCATGAGGGCATCCACAGCATGATCGAGAACGTCATGCCCAGCGTCTGCGCCCAATCGGGCAGCGCGGTGTAGTGCAGATGATGCGGCCCGGCCCAGATGTAGAGAAAGATCAGCGCCCAGAAGTGGATGATCGACAGCCGATAGCTATAGACCGGCCGCTCGGCCCGCTTCGGGATGAAGTAGTACATGATGGCGAGGAAGCCGGCGGTGAGGAAGAAGCCGACCGCGTTGTGGCCGTACCACCATTGCACCATCGCATCCTGCACGCCCGACCAGACGATGTAGGACTTCGGCGAGAACAGCGACACCGGGATCGCGGCATTGTTGCCGAGATGCAGCACCGCGATGGTGAGAATGAAGGCGAGATAGAACCAGTTGGCGACGTAGATGTGCGGCTCGCTGCGCCGCATGATGGTGCCGAGATAGACGAGAAAGTAGACGACCCAAACGACCGTGAGCCACAGGTCGGCGTACCACTCGGGCTCGGCGTATTCCTTGGACTGGGTGATGCCGAGGAGATAACCGGTCCCGGCGATCACTATGAAAAAGTTGTAGCCGAGCACCACGAACCACGGCGCGATGTCGCCGGCGAGGCGCGCGCGGCAGGTCCGCTGCACCACGTAGAACGACGTCGCGATCAGTACGTTGCCGCCGAAAGCAAAGATCACCGCCGAGGTGTGCAGGGGCCGGATGCGGCCGAACGACAACCAGGGCAAATCGAAATTGAGGACCGGAAAGGCGAGCTCGAGTGCCGCCCACAGCCCGACGGTGAACCCGGCAATGCCCCAGAACATCGCCGCCACCGTCGCGACCTTGACCGGCGCCATATTGTAGTTGGGCTTGCCGCCGATGGTGAGCGGCGGCAACTCGACCGGCCGATCGTAGTAGCGGTTAATGACCGCGAACACCGCGGCAACGCTTGCGCCCGCGAACAGATAGGCGTGAAAGGCGTATTCCGGCGTGTACGCATTCGCCGCAACGACAACCGAAAGAAGTGCCAGATTCGCGAAGGCAAATGCCGAGCCTCCTTCGCCGATGGTCATGGTTTTTCGTGCGACGGTAGAGAGCGCCATGTCCTTAGCCTCAAAAGCGTGGCTCGGACCTTCGCTTCTGCGAACCTGCCCGCCATCATGGTCATCATGGTGCGACGCATTGACGTGAGCTTTGATTCAAGTCAAATCGCCGATTGCTTTTGCCATCGTGAGGCTGCTTTCGGCAGCCGCAGTGCTATTCGATTCGTAGCTTGATTGACGGACGAGGCTCGAAAGCAAACGTCATTCTCACAATGTCGGCGAAGCCCGATGCCCGACCCATCGCCCGATAGTAGCAACGAGCACGAGTACGGCGGCAAACGCGGCAATATTTTCGAGCGCCTTCAATATGAACGCCGTTTCCAACGCCCAGAGTGAATGTCAGCCCTCTTTGCGCGGCGGGCGATTGGGCGGCTGACGGATCGGCCGACCACAACGATCCAGCGGCAGCCGTGATCGCCGCCCACCGAACTTGGGTTGGGGCCAAGCGCGCCATTCAAGTCGTCTTCGCTGACTTGGCCCGTTCGGCCGTCGAAGCGTCGAGCGTCATCACGTTCGGACAATAGTCGCGCCAGACCGGATCGGACGGATCCGAAGCCAAGTCGTGCTCGCATTCTCGTTCGTTCGCGCACATCGTGCATACGCGCTGCAGGTCCGGGAGGACTCCTGGCTCGGCGCGCCGGATCTCCTCCGGATCAAGCTCGAGCGCGGCGAGCCGGCGGTTGAGCAAATCCGCCGACTCCGGCCATTTGCCGGCGAGCGCCCGCAACTCCGACGTGGTCACGCCCACGTCATGGGCGATGCGTCCTGCTTCGTCGGCACCGCAACAATCCAGGCTCGCCATATTTGCGCGGACGGCCGTCCAATTGCGCCACCAGCCCGCAACGGCATTGAGGGGGTTTTTCATTGTCGCCTCCAGAGACAGCCGATCAGGATCAACCATTCAGGCGCCCGAGCGCGTTCCGATTGCGCAATACGATGCGCCGGGAGCTCGGCAGTTCGATCGCCGCGGCATTTTCAAGGTGGGTCAGAGTGCGGGACACGGTCTCGATCGTGAGCCCGAGATAATCGGCGATGTCCTGGCGAGACATCGGCAGCTCGACCGCGTTGCCGGCGGGCATGCGCGCCGCCATCTCGAGCAGGAAGCTGACGACCCGCTCCTGCGCGGTCTTGATCAGGAGCAGGATGTGATCCTGCACGCGGCGCAGCTCGCGGCCGGTCACGGTCCAGAGCTGGCGAGCGACCTCGTTGTCGCGCGCGGCGAGCCCGACCACGGCGCTGCGCTTGATGACCAGCACCTTCGAGTCGGTGATGGCCTCGGCGGAGAAGGTGTGCTCATCGCCCATCTCGAGGCCGAAAATGTCGCCGGGAAGATAGAAGGCGCCGATCTGACGGCGGCCGTCGCTGAGAACCTTGTAGGTCCGCACCGTTCCGCTGATGACCTTGTAGAGGTAGTCGGCAGGCTCGTTCTCGCCGTAGATTTCGACATTGCGAGCAAACGACATCGACGCACCCATCAGCTCGATCGAGCCGCCGAGAGGGTGGGAAACCACCGGCGGGACGGCTCCCCGCGCCGTTGCGGGCCGGGCGGAAGCGGCGTGGATCGTCGACTGCGTCAGCATGGCTCGTCTCCTGTTGAATTCTGCTGACGCCATGGATAGTCCCCGAGCCGAAGGTAGAAAATTCAGATATCGTCCCTAAGGGCTTTCCCGGAGGTGACCAACCGCGGGTTTCGTCGGAAATTTGCCCACTTTCGGTGAGGGATAACGGCTCGTGCAGCATGCAGATGGCCGATTTCGCCATGAAACCACCTGACGCCGATGCTCGGCACGCGCGGCCAGGGGGGCCTGTGCCGTGGTCGAGCGTCATGCGCTACGGCCTGGCGCCTGTTGCAGTGGCGCTCGCGCTTGCCGCCCGCGTCGCGCTGCAGCCGATTCTGCAGGACGAGGCACCGTATCTGTTCTTCGCACCGGCGGTGTTGGTCGCGGCCGGTCTGGGCGGATTGGGCCCGGGCCTGTTGGCGACGGCGCTCGGACTGGTGCTCGGCAGCTTTTTCGTCGGCTCCGGTTTCCCGAACTTCAGCCAGCCTGAATTGGTGAACGCCGCCGCCTTTGCGGCGATCGGCATCGGCATGGCATGGGGCGGCGAGCACTTGCAGCGCACTCGGCTGCGCGCCGCCGTGAGCACCCAGGATACGCTCGCCCGCGAGGCCCATCTTCAATCGATTCTCGACACCATCCCCGACGCCATGATCGTCATCGACGAGCGCGGAATCATGCGATCATTCAGTGCCGCAGCGGCGCGACTGTTCGGCTACGCCGCTGCGGACGTCTTGGGACGGAACGTAAAGATGCTGATGCCCTCGCCCTACCGCGAGGGCCACGATGGCTATCTGGCGCGCTACCTAAATACCGGCGAGCGCCGCATCATCGGCATCGGTCGCGTGGTCGTCGGCGAACGCAATGACGGGTCCACGTTCCCGATGGAGCTTGCGGTCGGCGAAATGAAATCGGGCAACCAGCGATTCTTCACCGGATTCATCCGCGACCTGACCGAACGGCAGCAGACCGAAGCGCGGCTGCAGGAATTGCAAACCGAGCTCGTGCACATCTCGCGCTTGACCGCCATGGGCGAGATGGCCTCGACGCTCGCCCATGAGCTCAACCAGCCGCTTTCGGCCATCGCCAACTACATGAAGGGCTCGCGGCGGCTGCTCGAGCACAGCCCCGACGAGAACTCCGCCATGATGCGCGACGCCATGGACAAGGCGGCCGAGCAAGCGATGCGGGCCGGACAGATCATTCGCCGGCTGCGCGACTTCGTCGCCCGCGGCGAAAGCGAGCGCCGCGTCGAGAGTGTCAAGAAGCTTATCGAGGAAGCCAGCGCACTGGCGCTGGTGGGAGCCAAAGACCAAGGGGTTCGGGTCCGATTTCAATTCGATCCCGCCGTCGATCTCGTGCTCGCCGACAAGGTGCAAATACAACAGGTGCTGCTCAATTTGGTGCGAAATGCGATCGAGGCCATGGAGGCATCCGACAAGCGCGAACTGGTGATCGCTGCCGCCGCGACCGAGGAGAACTCGGTGACGATCAGCGTGGGCGATACCGGCTCCGGCATCGCCCCCGAGATGACCTCGCAACTGTTCCAGCCGTTCGTCACCACGAAGCGCCACGGCATGGGTGTCGGCTTGTCGATCTCGCGCACCATCATCGAGGGCCATGGCGGACAGATCTGGGCCGATCCCAACCCGGGCGGCGGCACGGTTTTCCGCTTCACCCTTCGCGGGGTGAGCAAGGAGGATATCGGCGATGCAGTCTGACGTCATTGTGCATGTGATCGATGACGACGATGCCGTCCGGCAATCGCTTGAATTTCTGCTTCGGACCGCGCGGATCGAAGTCAAGACTTACGAAAGTGCCGCCGCCTTCCTTGCTGCCCGTCCGCCGGCCGGCTCCGGCTGCGTCATCACCGATGTGAGAATGCCGGATATCAGCGGCATTGATCTATTGCGGCGCCTAAACGAGCTCAAGATTGCCGTGCCGGTGATCGTCATCACCGGACATGGCGATGTCCCGCTCGCCGTCGAAGCGATGAAACTGGGGGCCGTCGATTTTTTCGAGAAACCGTTCGATGACGACGCGTTGCTGGCGGCCGTGCGCTCCTCGCTCAGCAGCCATGCCGACGACAGCAAGCGCAGCGCGGATCGTGCGGAAATCAATGACAAGCTCGCGTCGCTGTCGAATCGCGAGCGCCAAGTGCTGGAAGGCTTGGTCAGCGGCCACCCCAACAAGACGATCGCGTACGATCTCGGGATCAGCCCGCGCACCGTGGAAATCTACCGGGCCAACCTGATGACCAAGATGAACGCGGCAAGCCTGTCGGATCTGGTTCGCATGGCGCTGGTGGCCGGGATTCTCGACCGCCCCCAAAAGCCGTAGCGTGAACGGACTCAGGCAGCCCAGAAAGTGCAGGAAGTGCAGAAAGCCCTCCTCGCCTGCCTACGCCGCGTCGGCCATGCGTCTTTCTGCACTTCCTGCACTTTCTGCTTCCGCACACAAGGCCGCATTGACGGGTGAACATTCCCGACTGGGTTCCAGTCGGGATAATGGTTTGGCTTTGCGGGCGTGCCGGTCGGCGTTGTAATCGTTGGGCTTTCACCTATCGGGTTGATTGGCCAAAACGCCGGGTTGGGTTCGTTTGGCCAAAACGCCGGTTGGGTTCGTTCCGCCAAAACGCTGGCCGGCCGGCGCCAATACCTCGACACCGACCGGTTGAGCGCGGGGTCGGACTCCGATCGGGACAACGACTCGATGGCGACAGCGCAGGTGGTGGCGGGGTCTCTCAACGAAAGAGTCATAATTCCTGCGCAGGGTACTGGCCGCTCTTGAGCTAGATCAAGGCGCGACCGGCCGCGCTGCTGCCTAGTGCGACATTGCTTTGCCATACTCGAGCCGAGCCGAGGCGTCAGATAGGACCGGAATGGGAACGCATCACGATTTGGCCGTGCACGTCGCAGTCGTGGGAGTCGTCGACGACGATCCCGCGGTTCGCAATTCGCTCAAATTCTCGCTCGAAATCGAGGGCTTTGCCGTCGGCATCTATGCGAGCGCGGACGAGTTGTTGAAGGAAAGCGACTTGTCACGATTCCGCTGCCTCGTCATCGACCAGCATATGCCCGGCCTGAGCGGGCTCGATCTGGTGGCGAAGCTTCGTGAGCGGCAGATTTCAGTGCCGGTGATCCTCATCACCAGCCATCCTTCCAGGACCTTGGCCGCCCGCGCCGACAAGGCGGCCGTACCGATCGTCGAAAAGCCCCTGCTGGGCAACGCGTTGCTGGACAGGATTCGCGACTTGGTCCCACCCGAGACGCGGCCGAGTCTGAGCTAACGACGTGCGCCCGAGAATCACGGATTGGCGCCTTATCGTTGCCGTCGTGGCGACGGTAACGGTCGCACACCCTGTGCTCGCACAGGACAGCACGGCGCTCGAAAAGCGCGGCGAGGCATTGCTCGCCAAGAACTGTGCCCGATGTCACGCGATCGGCCGCACCGGCACCAGCCCGCATTCCATGGCGCCGCCGTTCCGAACGCTGTCGCGCAAATATCCGATCGAGGGCCTCGCCGAGGCCTTGGCGGAAGGCATTTTTGTCGGCCATCCGGACATGCCGGAATTCGCGTTCGAGGCCGACGAGGTCGGCGCCATCCTCGCCTATCTCGGATCGATCCAAGAGCGCTGATGGCGGTCAGGGTCTTGCGGGGCAATCGACTCCGATCGGAGTCATCACGCTGTCCGACCGCCGCATTTGACCGAAATGCAACAACTCCCGTAATGGCGCCGTCAATTTTGTACCCGCCGACTTCGACGCATGATCATCAAGCCACGTTGTCCGCATTCCACTTTGCAGGCGCGGATTGAGCCAAGTCAATTCGCCGCAATTGTGATGCGCTACTGTTTATTGTCTTATTGCGGTCACCAGCGACCGATGCATGAGGAGATCATGATCAAAGATATCGTCGTCAACCTACCGGTGGGCGCCAAGCACGACGTCGCGAGCGATTTTGCGGTGTCTGTGGCCCGTGCGTTCGAGGCTCACCTCGCAGCCGTTGCTTTCGCCTATGACCCGGTCGTGCCGGGGTCGCTGTTCGACGGAGCGGTCGCGGGCATCATCCAAGCGGCACGGGCCGAAGCCGAGCAGGCGGCACAGGCCGCCATCGCCAAGTTCGAGGACGTGGCGCGCCGTAACGGGCTGTCGGCCGAATCCGGCCGGCTCGGCTCCGGTTTCGCCGGCGCCGCGGATCTGTTCGCTCGCATCGCCCGGCGGTTCGACATCTCGATCGTTGCCCAGGCCGAGCCCGATGCGATTGGGCCAGAAAAATTGATCGCGGAGGCGGCCCTGTTCGAATCCGGACGCCCGGCGCTGATCGTGCCCTATATCCAGAAGGCGGGCCTCAAGCTCGACCGCGTGATGGTGTGCTGGGACGGCAGCCGCAACGCCGCTCGCGCCATTGGCGACGGCCTGCCGTTCCTGGCTCGCGCCACGGCGGTCGAAGTCTTCACCGTGACCGGTGAACCAGGCAAGAGCAGCGACGTCCCGGGCGCCGATATTGCACATCATCTTGCGCGTCACGGCCTCAAGGTCGAGATCGAACGGGTCGTGGCGCGGGATATGGACGTCTCCAGCATGATCCTCTCGCGCGCCGCGGATAACGGTACCGATTTCATCGTCATGGGCGGCTATGGCCATTCGCGGCTGCGCGAATTCGTTCTCGGCGGCGCCACCCGCGGAATCCTGACCTCGATGACGGTGCCGGTTCTGATGTCGCATTGACCGCAGGTCTGTCGCAGCCGCGTTGCGCTTTCCATGCGCTCGAACACGAACAGCATCGGCCACGACTTTCATGACAGCAACGTCGATGCCAATGCGAGCCAAGCGCGAACTGTGGTCGGGGCGCCTGGGCTTCATTCTCGCCAACATCGCCTCAGCGGTAGGGCTCGGCAGCATTTGGAAGTTTCCATATGAAGTCGGGGCGAACGGCGGCAGCGCCTTCGTGCTGTTCTATCTCGTTGGAATTGCGCTGATCGTGCTGCCGCTCATGCTGGCCGAGCTGGCGCTCGGCCGGCGGGGCCGCTCGGATGCAATCCGAAGCATCCTGAAGGTGGCGTCGACCTCCAATGCATCCGCCGCGTGGGGCCTGGTCGGCGTACTCGGTGTCATCGCGGGCTTCCTCATCCTGAGCTTCTACTCGGTCATCGGTGGATGGGCGATCGCTTACGCCGTCGACACCTTGCGGGTTGGATTGCCGGCCGGCGAAGCCCAAGCGGCGCAGGCGCGCTTCGACGCCCTGCTCGCCTCTCCGCTCAAGCTCGCGCTCTATCATTTCGTGTTCATGGCGGTCACGACCGTGATCGTCGCGCGCGGCATCAAGGGGGGCATCGAGGAGGCGGCGAAAATTCTGATGCCGATGCTGGTGGTATTGCTTGCCGCGCTGGCCCTTTACTCGGCACTCGAAGGTGACTTCGCCGGCACGCTTCGCTTTCTGTTCGCGTTCGATGCCGCGCAAATGAAGCCCCACGTCGCGCTGGAAGCGCTGGGATTGGGCTTTTTCTCGATCGGGGTGGGCCTGTGCGTGATGATCACCTACGCGGCCTACGCGGGACCCCAGATCGACTTGCGGCAAGTGGCCGTGTTCACCGTCGTGAGCGATACCGCCATATCCTTCATGGCCGGATTTGCCGTGTTCCCGCTGGTCTTTGCCGAGCACCTCGACCCGTCCGGCGGACCGGGTCTCGTGTTCACCACCCTGGCCATTGCCTTTGCGCGGATGCCGTTCGGGGCGATCGCCGCAACGGCCTTCTTCGGGTTATTGACGTTGGCGGCCATCGGCTCGGCCATCTCGCTCCTCGAGCTCGCCGTCGCCCCGCTACGAAACGCGCTCGGGTGGTCGAGGACGCGCGCCAGCCTGGCATGCGGCCTGGCTTGCTGGGTTGTCGGCCTGGTCACCGTCTTGTCGTTCAACCTATGGGCGGGCTGGTTTCCGCTTGCGATGATTCCGCTGTTTGCGAATGCAACGCTGTACGACCTGATCGACCATCTGACGTCGAACGTGCTGCTGCCGGCCGGCGGCTTCGGGCTGGCAATTTTCATCGGCTGGGTCATTCCCAAGCAGGTGCTGGGCGAGGAGCTGGGACGGCTTTCGCGTTCCAAGCTTGCATTCTTGCGCTGGCTGCTGCGTTATCTGGTGCCGATCGGGATTGCCGCCGCGACGATAGCCCCCTTCGTCTAGGCAGCGGACGAAGCCCGGTATCGCGGACCGGCTGCTGCAGTCCACCCGCGAGGACGGCATAGCCATCGCAGATCAAAACAGTTCGTCGAGTTGCTTCTTCTGTTCATCATCATCGGGCCGAAAAACATCCAGGGCATTGGCCAGTAATCGCTCCACCACATGGCACCCTCCCTTGCAGCAACAGTATGGAAGCGCTGAAAATGAGCGTGTTGATGCGGATCAACGCGGCCACCGCCGCGGGGCGCATACTGAAAAACGTCGCACCAGGAGGGTCCAATGGATCAAAGAACAGACGCAGGGCAAGCTTACTTTTGCCCCATGCACTCCGACGTCCGTCAGTCGAAGCCCGGCAAATGCCCGAAGTGCGGCATGGCTTTGTTGCCGGAGGGCACGCGGTTCGGCCTGCTGCGACACATGATCAGCAGTCCTCTGCACCTTGCCGTCATGGCGGCCGTGATGGTCGGGCTGATGGCGGCGGCGATGATGATGATGCGCTGATCCGCCTGCCTGGCCTCCTGCTCGCATCCGGATTGCGCTCGCATTCATGAGTGCCTAGCCAAAGGGCGCGCCCACCGACCTTCGGCACCCCATCGTTTCACTCCAGTCACGACGCCGGCTGGACCGACGTCACCTGAAACGTGTGCATTTCCCCATCATCGTCGCGGATCGACACGTACTCGCCGGGCGCGAAAGCGTGGGCGCCGAAGCGATAGCCCGCTTCGTCGTCGTCGGCTCGGTCGGCATCGTAGTCGAAAATCCAGCGGGCGTGTTCGGCGCCTCCGGGCTTGTGGACCAGGCGTCCGACTTGCTCGGCCTCGCCCTCCCAGAACCGGCGTACGCGGCAGTGGTCTCGGTATTTGTGCCACAGCCGCGGGTCGATATGGCCAACCTCGTCGAGGGGCGCCACGAACTCGTAACCGCGGTGTCTGGAGCCCAGCGGGAATTCCTTCGATCGAGCGAGTTGCAGGCGAATGCGCTTGAGCAGATGTGGGAGTGTCATAGGAATTCCTCCGGCTTTGAACGGCTCCTTCGCTCCTTCACCTTGGCGTGATGCATGCTGTTGGACATTGATTTCGATCAACCGCAGCCCTGCGGCGTGCAGTCGGTTGATCCCCCGCCGCCCAGCGACTTTCGAGGCCATTGCCGCGGTCCGGCATTTGGCGGCTTGCATCCCGACTTACCGAACAGAGGGCCACGATTTGTCGGGAACGTTGATTTAGATCAATTCAAATTCAGGACTTTTTTCGATGATGATCTCAATAAGGGAGCTAAAGCCATGTCGATGCAAACCGCAGTCATGCTGTTCGCGATTGTGATCCCGTTCGCCATTTTTGCGGGGGTGCTGGGTTGGGCTCAAAGCAGGACGGAGTGAATTGGGCCCGGACTTCCAGGCAATACGCCATGAGCGAATCTCGCGCGGAGGTCGCTTTGCAGGGGTCTCCCGCTTGCCCGTCGTGCGGCAAGCCCATGGCGCTCGCGAGAACCGTTCCGCGTTTCGGTCGGCACCCCGAGCTGCGCTCTTTTTGGTGCGCGCCTTGCCGGGAAGTTTCGACAATTTCGATCGAGGACAGGACATAGCGGCTGCAACAACCGGTGCTGCCGAGCTGCTGAAGGGCCAAAACAGCTATTTTGCGACTACGAAGACTAGGGCGTGCACGCGGTTTTTCCAAACCCTGGCCGTCGCCTTCTTGCTGGCCAATCCGCAATCTGGGGCGGCGCAGACGTCGTCGGCACCACGTTTTCTGTTGGCCTGCGCTGCTTGCCACGGCTTTGATGGGATCGGTCATGACGGCAGCGTTCCAAACCTTGCGGGCCAGGGCCGGGAATATCTCCACAATCAGCTGAATGCGTTCCGAACCGGCCAACGCAAGCACCCGGAGATGAACTTCTTCTCCGGCCAAATGACCCAGGAGGAATTGCAGCAGATTGTCGATTATCATTCGGGCTGCGGGCGCGATGACTGCGCGGGAACCCGCAGCCGGGCGTTGATTCGATGCCGTTCGTCTCTGCAGCAGTTCCTGAATGTGGGGTTGTTTCACTTAAGACTCAGGATATAGGCGATGATATTCGCCTGTTCCTCGGCTTCGAGCAGAATATTGGGCATCAAGCGATGCGAGGTGTTGAGCGCGGCGGATAACGCGATCGCGGTCATTCCAGGAACCGACGCAATCGCTTGGAAGCGAGGGGCATGCTCGTTGGGAGATCGCCCCTGGTCCTTTTGGACGGCATGACATTGCGCACAGAGCTGCCTAGCCAATTCAAGGCCGCGGCTCGGCTGACCGATTTCTTGCGCGTCGCCGTGTGTTGTCGGCATCGTCAGTACGATCACCGCAGCCAGCAAACCGTGCTTCCCAAGCATTCAAGTCTCTCTTCCGTGCGGCCACACCAAATCATTTTAAGTCAACCACGGAAGACACGGTAGTTCTTGATTCAGGTCAAGGAATTGCACCAAGCCGGTTCCCTCGTGGGAGCCAGCGAACTGGTGCTCGATCGCGTTGGGCGACAAGCCGTTGGAGAACCTCGGTCACCGACACCGAAAAGAGCGAAGAAAAGCGCGGCCGGCCGTCGAAGTTACGTGCCTAATGTAGGCCGGTCTGAGAGTTGATCGAGATCAAAGCCGCTTACGGCAATTCAGCGCAAGATTTTCGAGCCTACGCACGTTGAGATCACTCAAGGAGAACGATCGTGACTTCAATAGCAGGTCAAGGCGCCCTTCCGCGACGCGACTCTGCCTTTCACGCGCGATCGGCCACCGATTGATCGGTCGAGCTCGCCGCAACGCCATCACGGCATATAGGTATCAAGCGAATCCTCGCCTGCATCGACGGAACCGACAAAGATCGGACCGTCCTGGACTACGCCCTGCAGGTCGCGCTGCGCTTTATCAGCCACATCGATGTCCTCCACGTACGCTTTGATGTCCATGGCTCCGTGGGCACGGCATACGAGCGGCAGGTCGACCATCTCCTTGGCACTTCCGTTGAGCGAGTCGTCGCGGAAGCCGCCACGCACGCTCGTCGCCACTTCGACGAGTGGCAAGCACGATGCAAGCTGCCGCTGCGCGACACCGCAACGGCGATCCAGGAGCCGTCCACCCGGTGGCGGGAAATCGTCGGATATGAAGACGAGGTCGTCGCACGGCTAGGCCGGCTCAGCGACCTCATCGTTATTTCGCGACCCAGCGAACGCTCCAGCAGCTTCGCGGTGATGGCGCTGGAAACCGCCTTGTTCGACACGTGCCGACCCGTGCTGATGGTGCCCGATGGGCGCCTACAAGCCTCTTCCATCGCCCGCTCATCGCGTGGAACGGGAGTCTCGAGGCAGCGCGGGCGGTCGGCTTCGCCCTGCCATTTCTTGTCGAATGCAGGCGTGGCGTCGGCGTTTTTGCTGCTCCCGAAAGCAAGCATTGTACCGAGTCGGACGAGTTGCTGCAGTACTTGAGTTGGCACGGCATCATCGCAGACCGAATTTCGGTCGAAGACTCACGTCCGATAGGCATGAGCCTGCTTGCTCAGGCCAGTGCGAACCAGGCAGGTCTCATCATCATGGGCGCTTACACGCACGGCCATTACCGGCAATTTTTGTTCGGTGGCGTGACCCGGCATGTCATGAAGCATGCTGCCATCCCAATCCTGATGGCGCATTAGCGTCGTTCATGATCGCTTTCCTGTCTGCAGCCACACAGCAGCAAGGAAGGAGCGCGGTCCGATGGGCGCGACGAAATTGCATCATCACACGGATTGCCGGCCACCGCTGAGCGCGCGCAGCCCGTTGAGGATGACGCCGACATCGATCGTTTCCTGAAGTATGGCGCCTTGCACGGGCGGCAGGTACCCAAGCGCGGCGATCGCCATGGCGACCGCCGAAAGGCCGATCCCGACCAAGGCGCTCTCCAACGCGATACGCCGGGAGCGCTGGGCGATGGCCATGGCATCAGCGAGCGGATCGAGGCGATCGACCAGCAGCACCACATCGGCGACCTCGGACGAGGCCGCGGCGCCGCGCGCGCCGAGCGCAACGCCGACATCGGCCGCCGCCAATGCCGGCGCATCGTTGACGCCGTCGCCGATCATCATCACGCGCGCGCGCTTGCGTTCATCGAGGACCGTTGCGACCTTCTCCTGTGGCGTCAGCGCGCCGCGGATCTCGTCGATATCCAATCGTGACCCGACGGCCTTGGTGACGTCCTCGCGGTCGCCGGACGCCAGCACGATGCGAGAAACGCCGGCCGACCGGAACTGCTGCAGCGCGCGCGGGACCTCAGCGCGGATTTCGTCAGCCAGTGTCAAAAAGCCTGCGGTGGCGCCGTCAATGGCGACCGCACTACGACGGCCCCTTCGAGCTTCTTGATGCCCGCGGTGGCGCTACCGGTACTGCCGATACGGTCGCCGACGTAAGTGATACCGCCGAGGATGGTCGCTGCAAGGAACCACAGTGCATAGCGATCCGCCAATCGCACCATCGGCGCCTTGGCGCGCTGGGCTGCTTCCACCATGCGCACGATCCCGGCATAGGCGCTCTCCGACGAAGCCCGTGTCGCCACCAGATCGAATGCTTCGCCTACATTCGTTGAACCGCTGAGCACGTCGGCGCCAGCTTTACGGGAGAGCGGGACCGACTCGCCCGTCAGCGCAGACAGGTCCAGCGTCGCCGATCCGGCACCGACGATCCCGTCGACCGGCACGACCTCTCCCTGGCGAATGAGAATGCGGTCGCCGGGGACGAGCGTCTCGATCGGTACCTCCGCAAGACCATCGCTCCTGTGACGGATCGCCGTCTTGGGAACGCGGCCGAGCAGAGCGGTCATCTCACGGCGCGCGCGGCCTGCCGCAAAGTCTTCGAGCAATTGTCCGCCCGAATACATGAGCGCGACCACGATCCCGGCCAGCGTCTCGCCGACCGCAAGCGCGCCGGCCATTGCAAGCGCCGCGATGATGTCGAGACCGACGCTGCCCCGTTTGAGCTCGGTGACGATTTCGAGCAGCAGGGCCGAAAGGACCAGCACAGTGGCCCCGGCCCAAATCCAGGTCGCGAGATCGGATTGGTCGGCAAACCGTATTGCCGCGCCGAGGGCCAGAGCTCCTCCGGCGAGAGCAACAAGCCCCCGACGCAGAACGGAAGTGATGCTGCTGTCGGTGAGCAGCGGCAACAATGAAGTCACGCGCCTTTGACTCGTGCACTTGTTCAAAACGCTATCTCGATCAATTGAACACACCACAAGAATTGTAGCACGCGCGATTGCTGCCTCGATCATCGAGAATCGAGCCACCAATGTGCCCGCTCACACGTAGCCGAGCCAGCGCCAACAGGTCGCGCCGAGCAACATGACGAGCGGGATTGGGCGAAAGCCCGATCACGAACGCCATCAGGGCCGCGATGACCAGCGCGGACACCGCATAGTCGAGGGCCTCGGTCATCCATACGATCACCGCGAAGGCGAGAACCGCCAGCATGCGGTGACCCGCGACCGGAAGCCCCGCCGGCGTCGGAAGCAACAGAATTGCAGCGAATGCGGCAATGGCGAGCAGCAGGCCCCAGTTGCTCCGCAGCCAAGCCAGCTGCGATGATTCTGGAGGAGCTGCCAAATGTCGCTCGACGGTGGACATGATCTTGTCGCGGTCGATGCCCGTATGCCGAGCTGCCCTAACTTGGCGACCTATCGAATTTCGGCCATCGAGTGAACGCGAACACCCACAAGCCGATAAGATTGAGTAGGGGCACAAATGCGACAATTGTCCACCAACGGCTGCGCCCAGATCGACGCAGGATGCGCGCAATCGGCACGCCAAAAACCACAATCAACAGAAGAAGCATGATGGGCGGCATGACCCAGTGCCAACTGCTCGGTACCAGACCGCAGAAGCCCACATCGGTGCAAATGCTTGAGACGTCCATTTCACACCTTCCCTAATCTGATCCTGCGCAAGACGGTGCGCGCTCCGCGCCGTTGATTGCGGAGCGCGCCCGCCGGACGCCCCGCTTCAGGCCGCGGCCTTGACTGCGATCTTCTTTGCGACGGCCGCAGCCGGCTTCGGCACCGTGACTTTCAAGATGCCGTTGTTAATAGCCGCCGTGATCTTGTCCGCATCGATGCCAGCGGGGAGCTCGACCGACCGCGAGAACGAGCCGTAGCTGCGCTCGACCAGGCGGTAGTTCTTGTTTTTCTCCTCCTTCTCGGCCTTTTTCTCGCCGCGGATGGTCAGAACGTTGTCGGCCAAATTGATCTGCACATCCTTCTCTTCGAGTCCGGGCAGCTCGGCCGTGAGCTCGATTTCCTTGTCGGTCTCCGTCACATCCATGCTCGGTATGAGGTTGGCGGAGCCGAACGTCGGGAAACCCCGCGCGAAGTCGTCAAACAAACGCTCGACTTCCTGTTGCAGGCTCACGAAAGGATTGCCGTCCCGGCGCACGACGCCAACCCGCTCTCGACCCACGGGGATCAGTGATTTCCAATTCATCGACACCTCCATCACAATCTGGGAAGCTGCCGGGTGCAGCCTCGTATTGGAGGTTAAACCCGCTGCTGCATTGCGATCTTGATGTAGGTCAATCGACCGCGCGTCCCGACAGGGCGGCAGGCGCAATGCGCGACCGCCCGCGATATCGCTGCACGTCGCCGTCGGAAAGCATTAAATTTCGTCCATGTGGCTGACGAGTGGCTCAAGAAGACCGGGAAAAATCTCCCTCGGTGCCGATCAAATTTCCGCCGCCATCAACGACCGGCAGCCCGCTGATTCTATTTTGAAGCATCAACTGGGCGGCCTGTATGATCGAAGGCCGGCCACGACCGCTGCAGCCTATCAATCGGGCCGCCTGCCTTTTTTGAGCCAGATCAATATCGGTGCTCCGGCAGAAATGAACTGCAATTTGATCTGGATCATTCGTCGCACAAGGAGAATTCGGCCAATTGGTCGTATCTCTGAAGCCGAAGGACTTATTGATGTGCTACGCAGCGATGATGGTGCACCTCGACGTCGACCGGGACTCGGAACAAAGAGTCCAGCTCGCGCTTGCGCTGGCGGACCGGTTCGAGGCAGCACTGATCGGCGTTGCCGGCTTGGCGCTGCGGCCGGCTTTTTTTGCCGGGGGCGTGGCCGTCTTCTCCGAGCCCACCCAGTCTGAATTGCGGCAGATGACCGCCGGTTTCGATGCAATGGGGAAAAAGTTTCTCACCCAGGGGCGGGATCTGAAACACGTTGAATGGCGATCGGCGCTCGAGCCGCCCTCCGAGCTGCTTGCACGGGAGGCGAGGGCTGCGGATCTCATCATTGTCGGAGCCCGGCACGCGGCCGGCAATCGGCACGATTTTTTTGATCCGGGGGTGATTCTGTTGCGTGCAGGACGTCCGATCTTGGTGGTTCCTGATGTCGTCCATCCGCTCGGCCTGCGGCGAGTGGTGATCGCCTGGAAGGATACGCGTGAATGCCGCCGCGCCGTGCGAGACGCGCTTCCATTCTTGCAGCAGGCGAAAGAAGTGTTGATTCTCGGAATAGGAGAGGACGGGCCTGAATCCGAGGCGAGGAAGGCTCTTTCCGACGTCGCAGGGTACCTCGTTCGACACCGGGTGGTCGTTGCTGACCAGATCTGGCGGCGAGCCAGGGGACCGGTCGCTACCGAACTCCTCGATGTAGTCCGGGATGAGAACGCCGATTTGATCGTGGCCGGCGGTTATGGGCACAGCCGATTGGGGGAGTGGATATTCGGGGGTGTCACGCACGAGCTGCTTTCCGCAAGTCCCGTGTGCTGCATGCTGTCACACTGAGCGGGGCAAATGGCCTCGAGTAATTCAAATTGCCCCCGTGAGACGCATCTCGTCTTTCGCTTCCTCTTGGATTGCCGACATCGTCTTGAGCAGCCCTGACCGCCTGAGCAAGACGATTGCGGCCACACCACTCAAAAGCAACACCCAATCCTGCCAAACATTGAGCAGCAGAGCCGCGGCCCCGCCGATAAGGGACCACAAGACGGGAATGACGAGCATTCGCCGCGATATCGGCTTGGTAGTCAGCAGCATGCAGCCAAGAGTGAATATCGTGACCGGACACGGCGTCACGCCGAACATTGGAAGCTCGGTCAGGACGTGGCCCAGGAGCAGCCCCAATATCGGATAAACCAGGGTTGCATAGACGATCAACGACACTCCGACCAATGCTCGTGTCGTGCGGCGGAATGCCAGCGACAGCTGATCGCGCCAGGCGGCTTCGAGAAAGATAATGCTCTGCACGATAAACGCAGCCCCGAACAGCAGTGCGGCTGAGTTGATGGCGCTGAAGTAAAGCCAGTGATAGGCGATGCCGGACCAACCCCACATCGCCGCGAGGATGACCGCAACAACGCGGCCGCGCGGCGATCCCGGCCTCAGGACAAGGAATACAGTGAGAAAACCCAGCACATAGGCGATGACCAGGGTCGGCCAGACGGCGCGATTGTAGGCCTCGAAGACCTCAAAGAACTGCTCTGACGTGAAGGGCAGCGTAGCGATGCGCCTTCGGCTTGTAGTGCTTCAGCTGCGGCATGTGCCGGTCGACGGCGCGCTGGACCTGCTCTGCCGTGATCCCGGGCGGAGCTTCGCCGCGCGCGATGCAATCCAGCATGCGCTGCACCAGGTCGAAGTCGTGCTCGTCGCGATAGGGCTTGAGGTCGAGATCGGCCGGCACCTTGGTCAGCCGCTCGTCGCCGATGGTCTTGACGTGCTTCTGCATGAAGCGGTCGTAGTCGCGCCAGCGGATGCCGGCGGCGCGTACCGCGGCCTGCTCGGCGCGCGAGGCGATCTGATGGGCATGCAGATAGTGCAGGTTGAGCTGATCGATCAGCGTCTTCTCCACCTCCTCGTGCAGGATCAGGTAGCGGTCGGTGTTGACGTCGCGGCCGTGATACCGAAACGATGGCGGCATGTGGCGGTCGATGTAGATGACCTTGCCGTCCCGGCTGTAGCCGGCGAGGTAGGGGATGTCATGCTTGCGATCGAGATTCTTGACCCGGCGCACGACCGCATCGAGCGCGCGGTCCATCATCAGGGTCGAGACGTACCATTCGGGGATTTTCAGCTTCTTGTGCGGCGTGTTCGGATGGCAGAAGTTGAGCGGCATCGCGGCGCCTCCTGAGTCGACTCACCCGGATCATCGCCCGGACAGCGCCGTTGTCCAGCGGCGGCCTCCATTCGCCACGCGCGAAGGTCCGCCCGCGGAGTTGCTAGCCATCGCGCTTGTTCGCCTCCCCGATTGCGCTGTAGCGAACGACGATTCGACGCCGGCGGCGGCCGGCCCTCACCTCGATTCGAGCCTCTGGGAGCGTTAGGAATCCGGCCTTTTGCGAGGCTATTTTCAGACCACTTTTTTCGCCCTGGCCGACCTTTAAATTTGTCGACGAATCAATATATTAGACATGATCAGTTTAGCCTGTACGACACCCCCTTTTCGTGTCACACCAAGACCGCCCGATTCCCCATTTTTCGCAAGCGCTCCGAAAGTCTCGCAATGGCCGAACCCGCCCGCCAAGTGCCGCCCGTTCCCTCCGATTACGACGCCGAATCGATCAAGGTCCTCAAAGGCCTCGACGCGGTGCGCAAGCGGCCGGGCATGTATATCGGCGACACCGACGACGGCTCGGGCCTCCACCACATGGTCTACGAGGTGGTCGACAACGCCATCGACGAGGCGCTCGCCGGCTATGCCAAGGAGGTCGTGGTCACGCTCAACCCCGACGGTTCGGTGACCGTGCGCGACGACGGTCGCGGCATCCCGACCGACATCCACAAGGGCGAAGGGGTCTCGGCCGCCGAGGTCATCATGACCCAGCTGCATGCCGGCGGGAAATTCGACCAGAACTCCTACAAGGTGTCCGGCGGCCTGCACGGCGTCGGCGTCTCGGTGGTCAACGCGCTGTCGAGCTGGCTCAAGCTCACCATCTGGCGCGACGGCAAGCACCATTTCATGGAATTCCACGACGGCGAGGCGGTGGCGCCGCTTTCGGTCGTCGGCGCCGCCCCGGACAAGCGCGGCACCGAGGTGACCTTCCTGCCGTCGAAGCAGACGTTCACGATGACCGAGTTCGACTTCGCGACCTTGGAGCACCGGCTGCGCGAGCTCGCCTTCCTCAATTCAGGCGTCCGCGTCGTCCTCTCCGACATGCGCCACGCGGTCGAGAGGCGCGAGGAGTTGCTCTACGAGGGCGGCGTCGAGGCCTTCGTCAAATATCTCGACCGCAACAAGGAGCCGCTGATCCCGGCGCCGATCATGATCAAGGCCGAGCGCGAAGGCATCACGGTCGAATGCGCGCTGTGGTGGAACGACGGCTATCACGAGAGCGTGCTCTGCTTCACCAACACCATCCCGCAGCGCGACGGCGGCACCCACTTGGCCGGCTTCCGCGGCGCGCTCACCCGGCAGATCACCGGCTATGCCGACAAGGGCGGCGTCGCCCAGAAGGAGAAGGTCGCGCTCACCGGCGACGATTGCCGCGAGGGGCTCACCGCCGTGCTGGCGGTCAAAGTGCCCGACGCCAAATTCTCGTCGCAGACCAAGGACAAGCTGGTGTCCTCCGAGGTGCGGCCGGTGGTCGAGAACGTCATCAACGAGGCGCTGCAATACTGGCTCGAGGAACATCCTCCCGAAGCCCGTACCATCGTCGGCAAGGTCGTTCAGGCGGCGGCGGCGCGCGAAGCCGCACGCAAGGCCCGCGAAATGACGCGCAAGAGCGCCCTGGGCATCGCCTCGCTGCCGGGGAAACTCGCCGATTGCCAGGAACGCGACCCGGCGAAGTCCGAGCTGTTCATCGTCGAGGGCGACAGCGCCGGCGGCTCCGCCAAGCAGGGCCGCAACCGCGAATTCCAGGCAGTGCTGCCGCTGCGCGGCAAGATCCTCAACGTCGAGCGCGTGCGCATGGACAAGATGCTGTCCAGCCAGGAGATCGGCACCCTGATCACCGCGCTGGGCGCCGGCATCAGCGACGAGTTCAACGCCGAGAAGCTGCGCTACCACAAGATCATCATCATGACGGACGCGGATGTGGACGGCTCGCATATCCGCACCCTGTTGCTGACCTTCTTCTACCGGCAGATGCGCGAGATCATCGACCGCGGCCATCTCTTCATCGCACAGCCGCCGCTCTATAAGGTCTCGCGCGGCAAGTCCGAGCAGTACCTCAAGGACGAGCGCGCGCTGGAGGACTTTCTGATCGGCACCGGCCTCGAAGAGGCCGTGCTGCGGCTGTTCTCGGGCGAGCATCGCGCGGGTGAGGATTTGCGGCAGCTGGTCGAGCAGGCGCGGATCGTCCGCAACGTGCTTAACGGGTTGCACAGCCGCTACAATCGCCGCGTGGTCGAGCAGGCCGCGATCGCCGGGGTGCTGCATTCCGACATCTTCACGGACCCGAACAAGGCCGTGGAAGCGGCGAAATACATTGCGCGGCGCCTCGATGCGCTCTCGGACGAGACCGAGCGCGGCTGGCAGGGCCAATTCAGGGAAACCGAGGGCTTCCACTTCGAGCGCACCGTGCGCGGCGTCACCGAGGTGGCGGTCCTCGATCAGGCCCTGCTCGGCTCGGCGGATGCGCGCAAGCTCGATGAGCACGCCGCCACGCTGCAGGAGACCTATCCGCGCCTGGCCACGCTACGCCGCAAGGACGAGGAAACGGCGATCCACGGCCCGGTCAGCCTGTTCGAGGCGGTGACCGCCGCCGGACGCAAGGGCATTTCGCTGCAGCGCTACAAAGGCCTCGGCGAGATGAACCCGAACCAGCTCTGGGAGACCACGCTCGACACCAACGGGCGCTCGCTGCTGCAGGTCAACGTCAAGGAGATCGACGAGGCGAACACGATCTTCGACGGATTGATGGGCGACAAGGTCGAGCCGCGCCGGGTGTTCATCGAGCAGAACGCGCTCACCGCCAGCGTGGATGTGTGAGATAAGCTTCAGCGACTCATCCAATCACCGCTCTTGTGCCATGCTCATGCCCGGCCTTGTGCCGGGCATGAGCATTTCAGGGCTCCCTTCGCACTCTTAAGCCGGCATTGCAGCTTGGCGACCCGGGCCGGAGCCGCCACAATGCTTCCGAAAGGGAGCGAGCAATGCGCAAGGTCGAGATCAGGCCCGGCGTGTGGATGGCCTACGAGGACGACTGGTTCGGCGCGCCGTGGACGACACCCGAGACCGTGGTGATGGTGCACGGCAACTCGGAATCCTCGCGGGCCTGGACCTGCTGGGTCCCGCATCTGGCGGGGAAGTACCGCGTCGTCCGGCTCGACCTGCCGGGCTTCGGCGCCTCGACCGAACCGCCCGGCTATGGCTGGAGCGCAGGCGAGTTCGCCGCCGACATCGGGCGGTTCCTGGATGCGCTGGCAATCGAGACCTGCCACCTGATCGGCGCCAAATACGGCGGCTCGGCCTGCATGCAGCTCGCCGGCGATGAGCCGCGCCGTTTCCTGTCGCTTTGCCTGTTCGGATCGCCGGTGCGCGGCAGCGGCAGCGGCAACGCCGACGCCATCCGCGCCAAAGGCGTCCGCCAGTGGGCGGCGGAGACCATGCGGGCGCGCCTCGGCAGCGCGGCGTCCGATGCGCAAGTGACATGGTGGGCCGACGAGCTGATGGGCAAGACCAATCCGCGCGCCGCCTTTGGCGCGTCAGCGGCGCGCATCGACATGGAGCTCGAGGACACGCTCGCGCGCATCGCCGCGCCGACGCTGATCGTGACCACGCAAGAGAGCGGCCTACAGTCGGTCGCGGCGGTCGAGCGCTACGCCCGGCGCATCCCGAACGCGCGCGTGGTCGTGCTGCCGGGCGACAGCTATCACATTGCCGCGGTGGAGCCCGAGCTGTGCGCGCAGCACGCGCTGCGGTTCATGCAGCAGGTTTCGGCAAGCAACGCGACGAGGGCCGCCGAGTGAGAATTCCACGCGATCGTTTCGTGGTCATTCCGGTAACCCGCCGCGCCTTCGTTAGCGGCCTGGGGTCCTGCGGCGCCCTCGCGGGCATCGCGACGCTGTCGCCGACAACGGGCTTGGCACAGGCGCGGCCGGTGCGGATCGTGGTGCCGTTTGCGCCCGGCGGCGGCGCCGACCTGATCACGCGCCTGCTCTCGCCTCAGCTGCAGCAGTTGCTCGGCCAGTCGTTCTACGTCGAGAACCGCGCCGGCGCGGCCGGACGCATCGGTACCGGCGTGGTGGCAAAGTCCGAGCCGGACGGCCAGACGCTGCTGATGACGACCGAATCCTCGCTCGTGATCGCGCCCCATATCGGCGTGACCATGAATTACGATCCGCTCAAGGAGCTCGCGCCGATCTCGCTGCTGACGCGCAACGCCGTGATCCTGGTCGTGCACCCGTCGGTGCCCGCCGATACGCTCAAGGACTACATGGCGCTGGCGCGCGCCAAGCCCGGCGAGCTGTTCTACGCCTCGTCCGGGGTCGGCGGCCCCAACCATCTCGCCGGCGAAGTCTTCAAGCAGATGACCGGATTGAACATCGTGCACGTGCCGTTCCCGGGTACCGGCGCCGCCATCCCGGCGGTCATCGCCAATCAGGTCGGCGCCATGTGGGGCTTCATCGCCGGGCTGATTCCCCACATCCGCAGCGGGTCGCTCAAAGCGCTCGCGGTCGGCGGCAAGCAGCGCTCGGCGGCGCTGCCCGACGTGCCGACGGTGGCGGAAGCGGGCGTGCCCGGCTACGAGGCTACCTCGTGGATCGGGTTGCTCGCTCCCGCCGGGACGCCGCCGCCGATGATCGACAAGCTTTGGGAGGCGGTCAGCACTGCGATGCAGGATCCGGCGGTGAGAGACGTGCTGCTGCGCGACGGCTCCGACATCGTCACCAGCAAGCCCGCCGAGTTCCGAGACATCATCGAGCACGACTACGCGAAATACGGCAAGCTCGCCGACCTGTTCAAGGCCGCGAAGTGACATGGACCAACACAAGCCAACGCAAGCGCTTGCGGCCTTTGCGGCCAATCTCGATCCGGCGACGCTGCCCGCCGAGGTGCGGCAGAAGCTCGGCTGGCTGCTGCTCGACTATCTCCGCGTCTGCTCGGTCGGCGCGCGGCTGCCTTGGAGCGGTTGGGCACGCAGCTATGCCGGCATGGTCGGCCGGGCGGGGTCCTCGCACGTGCTGTTCTCGCCCGAGCGGCTCAACCCGCAGCACGCGACCTTCCTGAACGTGGCGTTCGGCTCGAGCTTCGACGCCGACGACACCCATGTCGGCGCGATGCTGCATCCCGGCGTCGCGGTGTGGTCGGCGGCGCTGGCGGTCGGCGAGCACGTCGGTGCGGCCGGGCCGGAGGTGCTGGCCGCGGTCGCTGTCGGCTACGAGACCATCATCCGGATCGGGCTTTCGATGCAGCCCGGCCATTTCCGGCGCGGCTTCCAGAGCACCGGCACCTGCGACGTGTTCGGCACCGCGGCGGCCGCCGGCCGGCTTCTATTCCGCAGCCAGGATGCCGAGCGGCGCATCCAAGACGCGATCGGGCTCGCCGGCAGCTACCCGAGCGGGGTCGCGCAATTCTACTATTCGGGCTCCTCCGGCAAGCGCATCCAGGCCGCGCATTCAGCGCAGAGCGGCGTGGCGGCGGCGCTGTTGACCGAGCAGGGCTTCGGCGGCCCGGCCGACATCATCGAAGGCAGCGGCGGGTTCGCGCGCGCCTATGGCGACGGCTGGGATCCGTCGCTCATCGAGCGCGAGCTCGGCCGGCGCTTCCACCTCATGGATGTGCTGGTGAAGTCCCACGCCGCGGCAGCGCGGGTGGCAGCCGGAATCGACGGCATGCTGACGCTGCGGCAGAAACACGGCTTCACCGGCGACGACATCGCCACCATGCGGCTCGGCATCCCCCGCATCATTGCCGGCCGGCTCACCAATCCGCATCCGGTCGACCTGCAGGCGGCGCAGATGTGCCTGCCGTTCAGCGTGGCGCTCGCCGCCAAGATCGCCTTGGCGCCCGGCCGCATGCCCAACATCGCGGTCGCCGACTACGAGGAAGGGCTCCTCGACCGCAGCCTCCATGAGCTCGAGGAGCGCACCACGATCGATCTCGACGACGAGGTCGAGGCGGCCAGCAACGCGCTCTCCACCGCCGCCAAGGTCAGCGTGCGGCTGCGCGACGGGCGTGAGCTCTCGATCCTCATCCCGGCGCCGAAGGGCAGCGCCGCAAACCCGTTCACCGCCGCCGAGCACGAAGCGCGTTTCACCCAGGAGCTGTCGAGCCGGCTGCGCGGAAACGTCTGCGCGGAGATCGTCAGCATGTCGAAAGATCTCGACCGTCTCGACCCGCGTTGGTTGGGCCGCGTCCTGAGCGGGGGGAAGTGAAGGAGAGCGGAGGACGGCACGTGTAGCCTGGGTGGAGGAGAGCGCAATCCGGGCCTTCGCCCGCCGAAGGGCTACGGCCCGCAGGCGGGATGTGGAAATCCGCGCGCTGAACCAGCGTCAACCCCGGATTTTGTTTCGCTCCATCCGGCAACGCTCGCTGCAATCCTGCACTCTGATGGGCCAAATTCGTCGGATCGGCAATGGCCGTAACAGGTCCGCTCAACCTCCGACTGCCGCCGAATTGCTGCGCCGTCGCAACAGACGAGATATGCCAGCGCCGGAAGTACAAGGTCGGCTGGCGCCGCCTAATACCGCTTTCGTGCCACAATCGTTTGGTGCCAGGATTCGCGCCGATTGAAGCGGCCGCCCGGCAGCATTCCCCATGTTGTCTCGATGCAAAACCCAGCAGCAATCAACAGCCTCCTGAGCTCGGCGTGCGAATACACATTCTGCCTAAAGGACTGGCGGAAGATGCTGGCTTTTGAACGTCTCGCGTCGACTATCGTCCAGTTGCAGACTGTCTGCCTCTTGCGAACGTCGTACCGCGCTACATCGATCATGAAGACGTTCGGTAATGGTTCACGACCAATCGAGATCGGAGTCTTCAACCGCCTAGCCACACCGTCGCGGTTGAGCGTGTTGATGACGAACGCACCTCCGGGCCGGAGCACGCGACGGACCGCTTTCAACATCTTGAAGTCGTCACGACGACTGCCAAAATAGCCGAAACTATTAAAGAGTGACACGACCAGGCCGAATTCGCTTGCGGCAAAGTGTGACCCGAGGTTCTTCATGTTGCCATGCACAAACCTGATCTCCTGTTCCGCTTTACGCGCGGTCCTCCTTGCCTCTCGCAAAAATGGCTTCGAATAATCAAGCCCTGTCACCTTGAACCCGCGCTTTGCGAAGGCCACTGAGTGTCTTCCGACACCACACGCGAGATCGAGCACGTTGAGCGGCGCTTGGGCTTTCGATCGCTTGATGACTTGTCCAACTTCGATTTCGGACTGCCCCGCTTTCGGAATGAACAAGACTTCCCCGACAATGGGCTTGAAGAAATCACGCCACCAATCCTTCAAGGCCGTTTGTCGGCCTGCCAAGCCTTTCATCGCGAAGCGACCTTTCACCAGTTCATCGGGCTGGACCCTTAATTGAATTACGGCGTTACCGCCATCGTGGCGGCCGATGGAGGCAAGCTTCCCGATGTTCAGAGTTCTGCCTTGGGTCATTCGCGTCGAAGCGGTCATGTCCGTGACGCGTCCGCTTCACCCCGATCGCTCCCGAATGATTGCGCCGCAGCGAACCGACGAGATGGGCCACGATTTGCGGTCATGTCAGTGTGCGGAAACTAATCATTCTGATCGCCTTGTGGATAGTTGCTGTTGGTGCCTGCGTGTGGACGCGCGATGCCGCATACTGCCGCCTTGCCGAATCAGGCGGAGAGCCCGTATGAATCCTGAAGCTCGAAGTGTTTTGACCGAGTCCCAAGCGGCTTGTCTTGTCGCGCTCAGACACCGCAAAGAATCCAAGACTGAAATTGCGATACAAGCCGAGCTTGATCTCAAGAAGGCAGCAACAGCGCTCGAGAAACTGGAGGAACTGGGACTTGCAAGACGCGGCGAGATGAATAGGTGGCATCCGACTGGGCGCGGGAGAAATTGCCGCTTCAAGATAGTTCCGGATCGAATTCGGCGCAGCAGTACACTGCCTGGTCCCGGTGCCCGGCGTCTGCTCGAATTGTTGGATCGGCCGATGCGGGGCCGTGAGCTTGCTGAAAGATTGGGCATCACCCTTCAAAGAGTTCATCAACTTGTGGTCAAACTTCATGCACAGGGACTTGTGAAGTTCGGGGACCGAGAGAGAATACTGCAGGTCGTGTCGCGCATTAATGACAAAACCATTTTGCTGTCACGCGATGAGGTGCGTGTGCTTTCGGCGATCCCGGATGCGTATGCAACGAATGCCACGAAGATAAGGCTCGCAGTTTTGCTCCCCCAGAAGAGTGTTCAGCAGATCCTTGATCGCTTTGTTGCGAGGAACTTCATCGCAGCGCTCAACGGATTTGCTGACGATACCGTTTATCGCATCACTGCGGCGGGATTGAAGCATCCCCAACGCGACCGGTGCGCCCGCCGCGCACAAGCGCCACGCCTGCCTGTTGAATCAGACCGTGTTTACGCAGTGCTCTCGGCTATTCTTGCCGCGCGATCGCTACGGATCAGAGATTTGAGAGATGCGCTAAAAATACCCCACGCTTCGATAAATGCCCTCATGCAATATCTAAAGCGGAAGGCATTAGTGCAAAAAACTGGTCGAGAGCTAAATGCGCCTTATTCATTGACGGACAAGGGGCTTGAAGCCCTGACGGAAATGACACGACGACATGCTGCATAGTATCAGACCGATGCTTTATTCCCGCCGCCACGGTCGTCAGCAGGCGACGCCGGTCGAGGCGCACGTCACCGACCGTTCGCCCAGCTCGAGGCCCTGCGCCGCGCCTCGTCGGTCTTTTGCCAATAGGCCTGCCAGCCCTCGGTCGGGCCGATGCCGTCGATAGCGGCGGGGCCGGTGAGCTTGGCGGCCGATTGCGGGTCGAGCACCATCAGCGGCTTGCCGCCGCTGCCGGCTTGCTCGATCGCGCTGCGCAGGATGCGGCGATAGGCGCTGATCGCCTTGTCCGACTGGCCGAGATGCTCCCGGGTGCGGTCCTGGATGGCGCCCATCGACTCGCACGCCCACTGATCGTGGACGTTGATGTCGGCGCCCATGCCGGTGAAGGTCTCGTGGTCCTGCTCGTGCGGATCGAAGCCGTAATTGTTGCTCTTGTTCTTGCGCGGCACGTAATCGGGCAGTTCGTAAAGTTGCAGGCGCTGGCGGCGCATCTCGTCCTTGTTCACCGGCGCGCCGAAGCTGGTGAAGATCGCGTACCAGTAGTGGCGGATGTCGTCGATCGGCACGTGCCATTGGGTGATCGTCATCTCGCTCGACATCGGGATGACGAAGGCGTGCGGGAATACCAGGTTGGTGACGCGCACGTGGGTTTTGGCGTCGCTGATCCGGCGCATGGTGACGATGCGCATGCCGTAATCGGTGGGCTCCACGTCGATCTGCGGGCGCGGGAATTCCCGCATGATCCGCGTCATCGGTAGGTCGGAATCGATCGAGGTGTCGCGAAACAGCTTGCCGTAGCCTTGGCGCGGATCCTCGTCATGGAAGAAGCGGTGCAGGAACGAGGTATGCGCCGGATCGATCCCGACCTCGAGCGACTGCAGCCAGTTGCAGTCGATCATGCCCTTGAACGCGAACGTATGCGTGTCGGGGGCGGCGAAGCAGTCGAAATGCGGGAAGGCCGGCGGCTCGCCGGGCCCCATATAGGCGAACAACACGCCGCTCTTCTCCACCACCGGATAGGCCTTCTGGCGGATATTGGCGCACATCCGGCTGCCCTCGGGCTCGGCCGGCGTCTCCAGGCATTTGCCTTCGACGTCGAACAGCCAACCGTGGAACGCGCAGCGCAAGCCGCCGTCTTCCAGGCGGCCGAAGGCGAGGTCGGTGCCGCGATGCGGGCAGGCCCGCTCGATCAGGCCGTAGCGGCCCTTGTCGTCGCGGAACAGCACCAGGCTTTCGCCGAGCAGGCGCACCGGCTTGACCGGCCGGTTGCCGGCGAACTCGTCGACCAGCGCCGCCGGCTGCCAATAGCGGCGCATCAAGGTGCCGGCCGGCGTGGCGGGGCCGGTGCGGGTGATCAGGTCGTTCTGCTCTGCGCTCAACATGCGCAATTTCCCGTTGGTTGATTGATGACGTGCTGCCGAACTTACAGGATCAGGCGCGGTGCACGCCAGCCTTCCAAATCGCCGCATGTGGCGGAACCCGGTCAGCGCGCTTGGCGTTGATATGAGAATCACACTCGGGAGCAATCCATGCGCGATGCGGCAGGACGCAAGGTCGAGACCGCGGTCGAGGCGCGGGCGGGCTTTCTGGACCGACCCGTGCTGGTCGTTCTGTGCACCAGCCTGGCGCTCGGCGGCTTGGTGCTCGGCGTGCTGTGGCTCGGCTTTACCTATCTGTACACCTAGCGGCCAGGCAGGACGCGGACCATCGGCGAGGTCGGCAGGCTGGTCTTCGACACCACCAGCGAGGGGACCTCGCTCATCTCCACCGTCCAATTCTGGCGCACCCGCTCGAGGAAGCGGTGCAGCGTGTAGGTGCTGAAATAGTGCATCGGCAGCATCAGCGGCGCCTTGAGCGCCTGCAGCACCTCCACCATGCCGTCGAGGTCGAGCGTCATGGTGCCGTCGACCGGCACGAACACCACGTCGATGCGGCCGATCTCGTTGAGCTGGTTCTGGGTCAGCGTGTGGTGCAGATGCCCGAGATGGGCGATGCACATGTTGGCCATCTCGTAGATGAAGATCGAGTTGCCGTGCCGCTCGGTGCCGCCGCCGCGCCAGTCGCGGATATTGGTCGGCACGTTGCGCACCCGCACGTCCTTCAGGTTGACGTCATGCCGCGCCGGCTGGTCGGGGCTCGGCCCCCAGCCGCGCAACACGTGCCTGATCGCCGGATCGGGACGGTCGGTGTAATGCGTGGTGTGGGCATGGTTCATGGTCACGATGTCGGGAGTGACCGGCGAGCGCACATAGTCGTTGTAGTCGGTGGCGATGCGCACGAGTTGCGGGCTCTCGATCAGGAAGGTCGAATGGCCGACATAGGTGATGCGGACCTCGTCGGGATTGCGCGCCAGCCGGAACGCGGCGGGCGTGACGCGCGGCCGGTTCGCGGCCACCAGGCCGGGACAGTTCTCCACCATTTCGGGCTTCGGCGCCGGCGCCTGGATGCGCTCGAAGGCGGCGGCCTCGGACGCGGCGAGCCCGACCAAGGCGGCGAGCGCCGTCAGCACGGTTCCTGAAAGACGCGCGAGATTCGCCATCTCTCCGTCCCTTCTACGGGGTGCGCCATCGGCGATCATCGAGCCCGGGACGTCGCCGACGCCGTTCGCTTGATCGCAAAATGTGGCATGGATTCGGAGGCTGCGCTACCGCAACCCGGGCATGCGCGCAAAGCGGCGAAAAACACAGTCAGACGGCGTCCGCAGACGCCGCCTGGAGAAAAACGTGAGGACGATAAGCTTGCGTGTCGGCTTATCAGCGCGGCGGCAGGATCAACCCCTTCGAGGTCACCACTACCCAGCGGCCGTCCTGCTTGCGGATCGCCTCGATGCGGCCGAGCCCGGGCACCACGTCGCCCTGGTCGACCTCGATCAGGCCCATGCGGCCTTCGATCAACGCGGTGCCGCGTTGCACGTCGCGCAAGATCCATCCTTCGACGGCGCCGGGCTGCTTCGGCGGCTGTCCGGGCGCGGCGATCGGCTGCGGCGGCGTGATCGCGCCGGTGACGTCGGTGCGGCGCTCGAGGGCTTCGACCGCCTTGGTGAGCTTGGCCACCGGCTCGGCTTGGGTGCGGTCGATGCGATCGACGCGCTCGCCGATCCTGGTGAACTGCGCGTTGGCGTTGCGGTGGCCGGCATCGATGCTCGTCTTCAAGGCGGCGAGATCGACCCGCACCTGCACGACCTGCTCCTTCAGCGCCTGCACTTCCTCGATGCCGGATTTTGCCGCCACGATCGCGGGCGGCGCGGACCGCACCAGGCTGGTGGCGACCAGGCCCCCGACCATGGCGCCGAGCGCGGCCGCGAGCGCAAGCGACGCCGCCAGCAACGGAAACCGGTTGCTGCGCTCCGCAGCGCCCTCGTGCGGCACGTTTGCGGCGGACGCATCGTCGGCAACCATGTGGGGTGCCGGCTCGAAATCCGCCGGATCGATCGCGTCGATGTTCGCCGTGTCGATTCTCGGCGGCTCGAAATTTGCCGGCTCCAAGCTCGGCGCTTCGATAGCCGTCAATGCGATGCTCGGGCTCTCGATCTTCGGCGTCTCGACCGGCGGAATATCGATGGTCGCAACGTCGATCCTCGGGGAATCGGCGCTGGCCAAAGCCATCTTCGGCGTGTCGGTCGCGTGCGCGCCCTCAACTACAGACGCTATCGCCGTCTCGGCGCCGGCATCGCCGGACGGCACCGCCGCCGTCACGGCCTTATCCTTGATACTCTGGTGCTTACCCATGGAAGGTCCCCAATCGTAGTTGCCGAATTGGAAACCAACGCGGTTACCATTTGGTTACGATTTTGCCGGTTTGCGGGGGCCGGGCGTGCCTGCGCGCCAAAAAAAGCGGTCAAACGCCCAATCAAACGCCCAAGTAGCGGTGCTGGATGGCCGGCGCGGCCGCGAGTTCCGTCGAGGTTCCGGTCCACACCACCTTGCCGCGCTCGATCAGGTAATGGCGGTCGGCGATCCCGATCAGCGCCTCGACGTTCTTGTCGATCACCAGAATCGACTGGCCCGAGGCCTTGAGGCCGGTCAGGCATTGCCAGATCTCGGCGCGGATCAAGGGCGCCAGTCCCTCGGTCGCCTCGTCCAGGATGAGCAGGCGCGGATTGGTCATCAGCGCGCGGCCGATCGCCAGCATCTGCTGCTCGCCGCCGGAGAGCTGGTTCGCCATATTGCCGGTTCGCTCCGCAAGACGCGGAAACAGCGCACAGACCTTGTCGAGCGTCCACGGCTCGGCCGCGCCGATGCGGTTGGCGGCGGTGGCGACAAGGTTTTCGCGCGCGGTAAGGTTGGGAAACACCTGCCGCCCCTCCGGTACCAGGCCGATGCCGAGCTTGGCCACCCGATAAGAGGGCAGCCCCCGGATGTCTCGACCATCGAAGCGGATGGAGCCTGCCATCGCCGGAGTGAGGCCCATGATCGAGCGCACGGTCGTGGTCTTGCCCATGCCGTTGCGGCCCATCAGCGTCACCATCTCGCCCGGCGCGATGGCAAGCGACATGCCGAACAGCACCTGGCTCAAGCCGTAGCAGGTCTCGATGCTCGAGACCTCGAGCAGCGATGCCTCAGCCAAGGCCGACCCCCTGCGCCGCTTCCTGCTCGCCGAGATACGCCTGCCGCACCTCTTGGTTGGCGCGGATCGCCTCCGGCGTACCCGATGCGATGATGCGGCCATAGACCAGGACCGTGATGCGGTCAGCCAGCGCGAACACCGCCTCCATGTCGTGCTCGATCAACAAAATCGTCAATTCGCGCTTGAGCTCGCGCAGCATCCTGACCATGCGCCCGCTCTCGTCCGGCCCCATCCCGGCCATCGGTTCATCGAGCAGGAGCATGCGCGGGCCGGTGGCGAGCGCCATGGCGATCTCGAGCTGGCGATGCTCGCCGTGGCTGAGATTGGAGACCAGCACATCGGCACGGGAGGCCAAGCCCACGCGCGCGAGCGCGGTCCGGGCGGGCTCGCGCAGGGAGGCCTCCCGACGCGCCGGGCGCCAGAAATGAAAGGAGTGGCCGGAATGCGCCTGCACGGCGAGCGCGACATTGTCGAGCGCGGTGAAATCGAGGAACAGCGACGTAATCTGGAACGAGCGGGCGAGCCCGAGTTGGCTGCGGCGATAGGTCGGTAACGCGGTGACGTCGCGGCCCTCGAAACGAATGCGGCCGTCATCGGAGGCGATCTCGCCTGCGAGCTGCCCGATCAGCGTGGTCTTGCCGGCGCCGTTCGGCCCGATGACGGCGTGCAGCTCGCCCTTCGGCACGCTCAGCAAGATCGCGTCCGAGGCGACGACGCCGCCGAAGCGCTTGCTCAGGCCTTCGATCTCGAGCAGCGCGTCAGCCACGGCGCGCCTCTGCCAGAAGGCCGTCGATGCCGCTGCGCGCATAAAGCACGATCAGCAGCAGCAACGGACCGAGTATGAGCTGCCAGTATTCGTGCGCGTGACTGGCATCGATGCCCGTGATCACGGTGAAGACATGCGCAACCGGCTTGATCATCGGCGGCAGCATTTCCTCCAGCAGCAAGAACGCCACCGCCCCGATCACCGGGCCGAACACCGAGCCCATGCCGCCGAGCACGGCCATGACGATGAGGTCGCCCGAGCGCGTCCAGTGCATGAGCGCGGGACTAATGAAGCTGGTGTGATTGGCGAGCAACACGCCCGAGAGGCCGCACAGCACGCCCGCGATCACGAAGCAGACGAGCTTGTAGCGGAACGTCGGAAAGCCGATCGCGCGCATGCGCCGGTCGTTCGAGCGCGAGCCTCGGATCACCAGGCCGAAACGCGAATTGACCATGCGCCAGACGCCATAGACGGTCGCAACCAGCAGCGCGAGGCACAGGTAGTAGAAGAACGTCCGGTTCGACAGGTTGACCAGCCCGCCAAACTCGCTGCGTCGCTGGATCGTCAATCCGTCGTCGCCGCCGTAGCGATCGAGCCCGTTGGCGATGTAGTAGACCATCTGCGCGAAGGCGAGCGTGATCATGATGAAATAGACCCCGCGCGTGCGCAGGCTGAGCGCGCCGACGCCGAGCGCGAACAGGCCTGCCAGCAGGAGCGCGAGCGGCCATTGCACGAAGCCGGTGTCGATGCCCTCCTTGGCGAGAATGCCGACCACATAGCCGCCGATGCCGAGATAGGCGGCATGGCCGAAACTCACCATGCCGCCGAAGCCCATGATCAGGTTCAGGCTCACCGCCGCGATCGCGAGGATCACGATGCGCGTGAACAGCGTCATGATGAATGTGTTGCCCGTCACCGCGGCATAGACCGGCAGCAGCGCGAGAATCGCGAGCAACGCAGCCACGAACGCATTGCGCGGAGTGAGCCAGGCCATCATTTGCCCGATGCCGGAAACAGGCCTTCCGGCCGGAAAACGAGAATCGCTGCCATCAGCGTGTAGATCAGCATCGAGGAGAGCGCGGGCCCGGCGCTGGAACCCGCGCTGTAGCTCAAGAAGTGACGCACGAGATCAGGCAGGAACGCTCGGCCCATGGTGTCGATCAGGCCGACGATAATCGCCGCGACCAGCGCGCCCCGGATCGAGCCGATGCCGCCGATGATGATGACGACGAAGGCCAGAATCAGTATGTTCTCGCCCATGCCGATCTGCACGAAGGCCAACGGCGCCTGCATCATGCCGGCGAAGCCGGCGAGCGCGGCGCCGAGGCCGAACACCAACGTGTAGAGCAGCTTGATGTTGATGCCGAGCGCGCCGACCATCTCGCGGTTGGACGCGCCGGCCCGGATCAGCATGCCGATGCGCGTGCGCATCACGAGGAAGTACAGCAGCAGCGCCACCGCGAACGTCGCCAGGATGATGACCAAGCGATAGATCGGGTAGTAGACGCCCGGCAGCACCTGGACTGCGGCAAGCATTTCCGCCGGCAGCGAGAGCGTCAGGCCCGCAGGACCCCAGATCAGCCGCACCAGCTCGTTGAAGAAGATCAGCAACCCGAAGGTGCCGAGCACATGGTCAAGATGATCGCGGCCGTAGAGCGGCCGGATCGCGATCACCTCCATGGCCATTCCAGCCACGAGCGTCGCGGCCAGCCCCAGTCCGATGCCGGCCAGGAAGCTGTCGGTCACCGCCGCAAAGGTCGCGGCGAAATACGCGCCGAGCATGTAGAGCGAACCGTGCGCCAGATTGACCAGGTCCATGATCCCGAAGATCAGCGTCAGGCCGGCTGCCAGGAGGAACAGCAGCATGCCGAGCTGAATGCCGTTCAAGCATTGTTCGATGAGATACAGCATGGTTGGTTGCGGCTTCAGTCCTGCAAGATTCGGGCCTCAAGCCTTCACCCCTCGCGATGAGGCCATGACATCCCCCCAATAACAAGACGGCAGAAGCGCGCGCGCCTCTGCCGTCCGTCGGTGCGGCTAGCGTCCCGATTCCGAAGTTCGTAAGACCTCGCGGCACTTTCTGATACGAACTTCGGAATCGAAGGACACTAGCAACTCTATGATTCTAGTGTCCCTTTGAACCCGAAATTCGCAATCGCATTCGCCGCACGGTGTGTGCGAATTTCGGGTTCGGGACACTAGAGGCTGATCAGTTCGGCATCTTACACTTCTGCCAGTGCTTGTCCTGGTCGTTCTCGACGATGGTGGCCACCGTCCTGAGTCGGTAGTCGTCGCCGTCCTTGATCGCCTCTTGCAGATAGAAGTTCTGGATCGGCATGTGGTTCGGCCCGTATTTGAACTTGCCGCGCACGGACGCGAAGTTCGCCTTTTCCACCTCGCGCCGCATCTCGTCCTTCTTGCTGAGGTCGCCCTTGACCGCCGTCACCGCGGCGTCGAGCAGGGCGACCGCGTCATAGGTCTGCGAGCCGTAGAACGCCGGCGCAATCTTGTACTTCGCCTTGTAGTCGGCGACGTATTTCCGGTTGGTCGGATTGGGCAGATCGTTCACCCAGTGCTGGGCGCCGGGGATGCCGACCGCAAGGTCCTTCAGCCGCGGCAGCGACAACTCGTCGATGGTGAACGCGGTGTAGAGCGGAATCTGGCCCTTGAGGCCGGACTGCACGTATTGGGTGATGAACTGGATACCGGCGCCGCCGGGATAGAACGCGAAGATGGCGTCGGGCCTCGCCGCGCGCGCCTTCGACAGCTCGGCGGAGAAGTCGAGCTGGTTCGGCCAGCCGGTCAGCTCGCGGCCGACAATCTGGCCCTTGAAGGTGGCGGCGACGCCCTCCAGCATGTCCTTGCCGGCGGCGTAGTTCGGCCCGATCAGGAAGGCGGTCTTGATGCCCTTCTGGTTCATGTAGAGCCCGACCGCCTGCGGCGTCTGGTCGTTGTTCCAGGAGGTGGAGAAGACGTAGGGCGAGCACAGCTCGCCGGCGAGCTGGGAGGCGCCGGCGTTGGTGATGACCGTGAAGGTCTTGGAATCGATCAGCGGCTTGAGCGAAGCGAGCATCACGTTCGACCAGATGTAGCCGACGACGAAGTCGACCTTGTCGGACTCGATCAGCTTCTGGGTCTTCTGCACCCCGACCTCGGGCTTGATCTGATCGTCCTCGTAGATGACCTCGACCGGCAGCCCGCCGATCTTGCGGCCGTGATGGTCGAGCGCCAGCTCGAAGGAGTTGCGCATGTCGTTGCCGATGGCGGCAACCGGCCCACTGAAGGTGCTGATGAATCCGATCTTGATGGTCTTTTGCTGGGGGAGCGCCGGCGCCGTTCCGAGCGCCACGAGTGCAACCGCTCCCAAGAGAATTTTCTTCATGTGTACTGTCCTCCAAGACACTGGAAAGTTGGGCGATCTTAGTGGATCGGTTCGGGAGCCAAAAGCCCTCCCGGCCGTGGCGTTTTGGCCCTCGCGGCCACCGACGTTTGATCGAGCCCAGACCGGCGGCTCGCTGCGCCAGTGGGCCACTTGCGGGGCCGGCCGCCGGTCGTCGCGCCTTGTGCTGCGCCGAGCCTGGCAGTAAAGCATTCATCCGGCTGCCATTCCCGGCACGACTCAAAAAGGTGGCCCGCATGCATGAATTGACCGGCAGGACGCATTGGCACGAGCCCAACGCCAACAGCCGCGCCGGCTTCGGCGAGTTCGGCCGCCCCAAGACGCCCTATGACGTGTTCATGGAATCGGAAGGGATCCCGATCTTCCGCGACATCGGCGTGAGCAAGGTGCAGAACCTGCCCCTTGCGGCATGGAAAAGGCTGGGCGGCAAGGGCACCTACATCCAGCTGCACGGCACCGAGGGCAAGTGGGGCTGCTACGTGGTCGAGGTGCCGGGCGCCGGCGCGCTCAACGCCGAGAAGCACCTCTATGAAGAGGTCTATTACGTGGTCGAAGGCCGCGGCACCACCGAGGTCTGGCTCGACCACGACAGCAAGCGCCACGTCTTCGAATGGCAGAAGGGCTCGCTGTTCTCGATTCCGGTGAATGCCTGGCATCGCGTCGTCAACGCGAGCTCGGCACCGGCGCTGCTGCTCGCCGGCACCACGGCGCCGAACCTCCTGAACCTGATCAACAATGTCGACGTGATGTTCAATTGCCCGTACGAGTTCCGCGACCGCTTCAGCGGCGCCGACGACTTCTACAAGTACAAGGACGACATCGAGCCAGATCCGGTGCGCGGGCTCGCGATGCGGCGCACCAATTTCATTCCCGACATCGTCAACTGCGACCTGCCGCTCGACAACCGGCGCTCCCCCGGCTGGCGCCGCGTCGAGCCGTTCATGACCGGCAACACCTTCTATCTCTGGATCGGCCAGCATGAGAACGGCCGCTATTCCAAGGCGCATGCCCACACCTCGGCGGCGGTGCTGATCTGCCTGAAGGGCAAGGGCTACACCTATACCTGGCCGGAACGATACGGCGTGACGCCCTGGAAGGACGGCCACGCCGACAAGATCAAGCGCGTCGATTACGAGCCGGTCGGCATGGTGTCGGCGGCGCCCGGCGGCGCGCGCTGGTTCCACCAGCACTTCGGCGCCTCCAAGGACCCGTTGCGGCTCACCGCCTGGTTCGGGCCGCACAATCCCGGGCGCGAGCCCGGACCGCCCGGCGAGAAGCACACCGACTACACCGCCATGGACATTCCCGAGGGTGGCACCGCAATCCCGTATTGGATGGAAGATCCCTTCATCAGCGCCGAGTACGAGGCGAAGCTCAAGGCCGAGGGCGTGCCGAGCCGGATGGAGCCGGATTTCTACAAGAAGGGCACCGTGGTGCCGAAATTCGCGGGCGCTTAGCTTGGCCCTGGCGCAATGAGTGACGAAAGCGCCGGCGGGCGAATCTTCTTCTCCAGCACGGGGCGCTCGCTGGTCGACGAGGACGAGATCGTCGTTCTCAGCGTCGGCGTCGATATCGGCTCGTCGACCTCGCACCTGGTGTTCTCGCGCATCGTGCTGGAGCGGCTCGACAGCCGCTACGTCGTCACCACGCGTGAGACCTTCTACCAGTCCGACATTCTGCTCACGCCCTATGCGGCCGAGGAGGAGATCGACGCCGAGGCGCTCGGTGCCTTCATCGAACGCCAGTACCAGGACGCCGGTGTCGATCCGGACGAGATCGACACCGGCGCGCTGATCCTCACCGGCGTGGCGGTGCGCCGGCGCAACGCCCGCAAGATCGGCGAGCTGTTTGCGCGTCAAGCCGGCAAGATGGTGGCGGTCTCGGCCGGCGACAGCATGGAGACCGTGATGGCCGCCCACGGCTCCGGCGCGATCGCGCGCTCGATCCGCGATAAGGCGACGGTCATGAACGTCGACGTCGGCGGCGGCACCTCGAAGATCGCGGTCTGCGTCGACGGCCGGGTGACGGACGTCACCGCGCTCGACGTGGGCGCGCGCCTGATCTGCCTCGACCCGGCCGGCCGGATCGAGCGCGTCGAGGAGGCGGGCCGACGCTTCGGCACCGAGCACGGCATCAGCCTCGATGCCGGCAAACAGCTTGCGCCCGAGGCGGCGCGGGCGCTGGCGGCCGGTATGGCGGAGCGGCTGTTCGAGGCGATGCGCGGGCGATCGCCGGCCGCGGGCGGCTCAGGCCTGCTGCGGCTCGAGCCGCTGTCCATCGGCGCGGCGATCGACCAAGTGACGTTCTCGGGTGGCGTCGCCGAATACATCTACGGCCGCGAAGCCACGACGTTCGGCGATCTCGGCGTGCTGCTGGCGCAGGAAATCAGGACGCGGGTCGAGGGCTGGGGCCCAAAGCTCGAGCGCTCGAACGAAGGCATCCGGGCGACCGTGATCGGCGCCTCGCAATACACCACGCAGGTGAGCGGCAGCACCATCTACGTGTCACCGCTCGACGCGCTGCCGCTGCGCAACGTGCCGGTGATCGCGCCAGGTTTTGCGCTCGACGCGGAAACAATCGACTCCGCCGCGGTGGCGGCGGCGATCCAGGCGGTGCTCAAGCGCCTCGATCTCGGCGAGGCCGACACGCCGGTCGCGGTGTTCGTGCCGTGGCGCGGCTCGGCGACCTTCCAGCGGCTCGACGCTTTTTGCCAGGGCGTGGTCGACGGCCTGGCGGCGATCCTCGCCGACGGCCATCCGCTGGTGCTGGCCGGCGACGGCGACGTCGGCGGGCTGATGGGGATTCATCTGCGCGAGGAAATGCAGCTCGACAACGCGATCGTCTCGGTCGACGGCCTCGAGCTCAAGGAGTTCGACTATATCGACATCGGCGCCATGCTGCCGGGGTCGGGCGCCGTGCCGGTGGTGATCAAATCGCTGATCTTTCCGGCCAGCGCCGCGCCCGGCATGGAGTGGCAGCCGGCGCCGCGCGTGGTCGCCGGTTGACCGAGCCGCATCGCAGCGCGGTCATTCGGAGCCATCATTTACATCCCCGAATCTTCGCCCTACGCTTCCTGCATCATTGTTTCCCCTCATGAGGAGTGTCGTGATGCCGATGCTCGCAGCCTTGTCCCGCCGCACATCCCGGAACCTGCACGCACCGCGCGTCATCGCCAGCGCGCTGGTGCTCGTCGCAACTGCCGGCGTCCCGGCGCTGCGCGCCGCCGAGCACACGTTGATGCCGAGCCCGCAGACGGTGCACATCGGTTACTTTCTCGCCAGCTTGAAGCCGGTGCTGAGCATCGATTCCGGCGACATCGTCATGCTCACGAGCGCAGCGGCCATCGTTCCGTCGGTCGTCGATCAATCCGGTGCGGTTGCGCCCAGCGCCGTCCCGCAATATCAGCGCGACATCTACGGCGAAGTAAAGGACCGCGGCCCGGGCCCGCACGTGCTGACCGGACCGATTGAAGTGAGGGGCGCGATGCCGGGCGACGTGCTTGAAGTGCGCATCCTCGAAATCGATCTCGCCCTCGACTACGGATACAACCGCCAGCGGCCCTATACCGGCGCGCTGCCTGATGAATTCACCGCGCTCTGGACTCGCATCATTCCGATCAACCGCCAGGCGAAGACCGCCGAGGTGGCGAAGGGCGTCGTGGTGCCGGTAAACCGGCCGTTCTTCGGCACCATGGGTGTGGCGCCGGATCCGACGATGGGCCGCATCAGCAGCGGCCCGCCCGGCGTCCATACTGGCAATCTCGACAACAAGGACCTGATCGCGGGCACCACGCTTTTCATGCCGGTGTTCGCGCCGGGCGCGCTGTTCTCGGCCGGCGACGCGCACGCCGCGCAGGGTCACGGCGAGGTGGACCTGACCGCGATCGAGACCGGACTGCGCGGAAAATTCCAGTTCATCGTGCGCAAGGACATCAAGCTCGTGTGGCCGCGCGCCGAGACCCCCACCCACTGGATCGTGATGGGGCTGCACCCGAACCTGGAAGAAGCGATGAAGATCGCGGTGCGCGAAACCATCGATTTCATCACCAAGCGCTTCACACACCTGACGCGCGAGGAAGCCTACATGATCGCGAGCGTAGCGGTGGACTACCACGTGACGCAGGTGGTGGACGGCACCAAGGGCATCCACGGGATGATTCCGAAGGCGATATTCACCGGGCAACGGTAGCGGGTCGGTGCTCCGCCCTCATCCTGAGGAGCGCGCATGACACGCAAGGTCGGTAAAGCCGGGCTCGCGTGTGCGCGTCTCGAAGGATGGGGGCGGCCTCATGCTTCGAGACGCCTCGCAGCGCGTCCGAGCTTACCCGAGTTACCGGATTGCCCGCGCTGCGATGCTCCTCAGCATGAGGCCGATAGAGGGCGCGCGGCAGTCAACAGACGAACCCTCACAAGCCGTACACCCGCACCGCGGTGTCGCCGAGCACCGCGCGCTGCTCGTCGGCGGAGAGGCCTGAGACGAGGTCGGTGACGCCCTTCCATGTCTCCTCGTAGCTCGCGCCGAGCAGAATGACCGGCCAGTTGCTGGCCGCCATCACACGACGCGGGCTGAACAGGTCGAGCACGTGATCGGCATAGCGCCGGATGGCGTCGGTCGACCAGTGCCAGCGCATGATGATGTCGAGGCCGATCGACAGCTTCATCGACATGTTGCGGTGCTCGGCGGCGCGCGCGATCTGCGTCGCCCACGGCTCCCAGCCCTGCTCGGGGATCGGCGGCCGGCCGAGATGATTCATCACGATCTTGAGCTCCGGCAATCTTTGCGCAACCGTGAGCACCGACTCGAATTGCGCCGGATTCACCGGGATGGCGTCCAACACGATCCCCGCCGCGGCTAGGAGCTTGAGCGATTCGACGACGCTGTCCTGCAGGAGCCAGCGCGGATCGGGCTCGTTGCTGATGAGATGGCGCACACCGACGAGCTTGCCGCGGCCGCGCAGCCGTTCGAGCGCTCGCCCGGTTGCATCCGGATCGGTGAGCGGGACCCAACCGACCACGCCGCGCACGAAATTCACGTCGCGGCAGATATCGAGGCATTCTTCGGTTTCGCCGCCGACCTGATGCAGCACCTGGACCAGCACCGTCCCCTTGATGCCGCAGCGATCGAGCTCCGGACGCAGATCGTCGGGCGTGAAATCGCGCGCGAACCGGTCGCCGACTTGATCGGGCCAGTGGTAGGTGTGTTTCGCCGTCCACCAGAAGTGATGATGCGAGTCGATCATGGTCCGGTCTTTCAAGGCCTTGGCGCCACGAAAGCGTCGTGCTCCTTGGTGAGCCACACATTGCCCGAGGCTTCCACGTTCGGCACGCCGATATAGCAGAAGACGAGCGAGGCCTCCTCGGTCTGCGAAGCATTGGCGATGACGTGGATGGCGCCGCTCGGAACGTAGACGAAATCGCCGGCCTCCAGGATGATCTCCTGGCGGTCGCTGCAATCGCTCTTCGCCGCAATGCACCTGATCTTGCCGGACATGATGTACCAGCAGACGTCGTTGTTGGCGTGATAATGCGTCGGGTTCGGACCGGCGCCCGGCACCAGCACGGTGCGCCCCATCACCGCGTGGGCGAGATCGACGGTCTTGTCGCTGATGCCGAAGCCCACCCGCAGCGGCGGCTCGTAGGTGGTATCGACGCCGACCTTGCTCTGCCGCACCACCGTGACGGTCTGCTTGTCGAAGGGGACCATCCAATTGCCTCCTCGTTTTACTTGCCGGTCCATTGCGGCTCGCGCTTTTCCACGAATGCGCTGACGCCGATGCGGAAATCGTCGCTGCCGTAGCAGGCGCGCACCAGATCGTCGCCATCCGGCAATCCGGCATGCAGGAGCCGGCGGATCGCCTCCTTGCTCACCCGCATGGTGATCGGCGCATGCTGCGCCAGGCGTGCGGTGAGCTCGGCGACGCGGCGGTCGAGATCGGGCGCCGCGACGATCTCGCTGAGGAAGCCGCCCGCCAGCGCCTCCTCGGCCGTCAGATTCTCGGCCAGCAGCAGCACGCGCTTGGCGCGCGAGGCCCCGAGCGCGGCAATGAGGCGCGCATAGTTCGCGATCGACAGGCAATTGCCGAGCGTGCGCGCAATCGGGACCCCGAAGCGCGCGCCGGGGGTGGCAATGCGCAGATCGCAGGCGGCCGCGATCGCGAGCCCGCCGCCGATCGCAAATCCCTCGACCACCGCCAAGCTCGGCACCGGCAGCGTCTCGACGGCGTGGAGATAGGTTTCCATCTTCGCCTCATAGGCGATGCCGTCGTCGCCGCTGCGAAACGCCTGGAACTGGGCGATGTCGGTGCCGGCGATGAAGGACTTGCCGCCGGCGCCGCGAAAGACCGCGACCCGCAGGCCGTCCTCGCCACGGATGCGCGCGCAGGCCTCGCCGAGCTGCTCGTACATCCGCCAGGTCATGGCGTTGCGCGCCGCCGGCCGGTCGAAGATCACGGTGGCGACCTGGCCGTCGCGCGTGTAGCGCACTTCTCCGTCAGTCATCATACCTCCGCGAACGAAAAAGCGCCTATTCCGCCCTCATCCTGAGGAGCGCGCATTCCGGGGTGCTGCCGCAACCCGCACGCGTGCGCGCGCGTCTCGAAGGATGGGGGCGGCCCGGATCGGGACGGCCCATGCTTCGAGACGCATCGCAGCGCAGCCGTGCTTGTGGAGCTGCCGGCGTCTGCCTGGCGCTGCGATGCTCCTCAGCATGAGGCCGGGAGAGTGCGGAAATCAACATCACTTCATCGGCTCGATGCGCGCGACCCAGGGGATATTGGCGAGACGGTGCAGGTTGTCCGGGCTGACGTTGCGCAAGCGCATGCGGTTGAGCGTGCCGTCGCGGCCGGCGAACGCGCCATATTCCCTGATCCGCTCGCTGTGGAAACGATCCGGCATGAAATCGAGCACCACGATCACGTTCACCGGCCCGGTCGGATCGCGCAGCGACGGGTCGAGCCGACTCGACGCGGTCGCCATGCCGTAGAGCTGCTGGCCCCACAACACGACGGCGATCAATGCGACGCCGGCGGCGAATTTGCGGCCTTCCGGCCCGAGCCGCCACCCGCGCGCGGCGGCGGAACGCGGCAATGCGTCGGCGCGCGCGCTCACGGCTGCTCCTTGGTGGCGTCGATCACCAGGCCCCAGCGCTCGATGGTGCGGCGCTCGATCGGCAGCAGCAGCCAGCGGTCCATGGCAATCGCGATGGTGCCGATGATCAGGCAGCCGGCGATGATAATGTCGGAGCGGTGGTAGTCGGCGGCGGCGAAGATCATCTGGCCGAGACCGTCGGGCGTGCCGACCAGCTCGGCGGCGATCAGCGCGCGCCAGCCGAAACCCAGCCCCGAGCGGACGCCGGTGAGAATATAGGGCAGCGCGCCCGGCAGGATGACGGTGCGGATGGTCTCGACGCGCCCGCCGCCCAACGCCTGCACGCCCTGCTCGAACACCTGCGGCACCAGCTGCACGCCCAGCACCGTGTTCTGGAACACGATGAAGAACACCGTGTTCCAGATCAGGAACACCGCGAGCGCGGTGCCGATGCCGAGCCAGCCGATCATCAGCGGCAGCCAGACGATGCCCGAAATGGCGTTGAAGAACACCACCAGCGGATTGAGGAAGTCCGAGACGTGGCGATAGAGCCCGGCAATGAAGCCGCCGATGATGCCGGTGACGATGCCGACGGTGGCGCCGAGGAACAAGCGCCAAAGGCTCGCCAGCACGTGCCTGCCGAGCTCGCCGTCGAGCGCCCGCGTCCACACCGCATCGATGACGTCGCCGACCGGCGGGAGCGTCGCCTTGTTGGGATGGAAGATCGCTCCGCCGGCCATCCAGACGATCAAGATCAGGACGAACGGGACGGCCGGCAGGAGCCGCCATACGACCGCTGCGAGCCTGTGGTGCGCGCCGTCGCGGATCATGGTGGCCTGCAGGCTCATTTGCGCAGCATCCCCCAGCGCGCCACCGTGATGTTCTCGATCGGCTGCACGATCAGGCGGTCGACCACGATGTAGAGGCAGCCGATCATGATCATGCCGACGATGATGCGGTCGATCTGCCCGAAGGTGCGCGCCCCGAAGATGAGGTCGCCCAGCCCGCCCTTGCGCACCAGCATCTCGGCCGCGATCAGCGCGCGCCAGCCGTAGCCCATGCCGAGCCGCAACCCGACCACGATGCTCGGCAGCGCGCCCGGCAGGTAGACGTCGGTGACCAGCCGCAAGCGGCCGGCGCCGAGCGAGCGCAGCGCCATCGTGTAGTTTTCCGGGATCGCGCGCACGCCGATCATGGTGTTGAAGATGATCGGCACGATCAGCGAATAGACCACGATCACCAGCGTGGTGGTGTGGCTGAAACCGAACCAGATGATGGCGAGCGGCAGCCAGGCGATGCCGGAGATGCTCTGCAGGAAGCGCAAAAATCCTTCCAGCGAGTGCGCGGCATAGCGATTGGTGCCGACCGCAAAGCCGATCGGCACGCCGATCAGCATCGAGATCAGCGCGGCGATGCCGATCATGGTGAGGCTGGTGCTGGCATATTCGGCCATCACCCCATGGGTGGTGAGGTGCACGAAGGCGTGCCAGGCCTGCAGCGGCGAGACCAGCACGTTGTCGGGGAAGTCGCCGCTCGCCTTGATCGCCCACCAGATCGCGACCAGGACCATGAACGGCAGCAGGATTTTCAGGCCGCGCAGGCCGTTCCAGGCGACCGCAAGGCCCGCATAGGGCTGCGGCAGCCGCGTCGCGGCCGAGGGCGCCGCCGTCACGCTCATATTGCGACGCTCATGTCTCGCTCATGCACGCGCCTCGGCCGGCTCGGCGGCGGCGCGCGCGGCCAGCGCGGCGCCACGTTCCTCCCGCACCAGCAGCAGCACCTGCTCGGCGATGCCCTGCATGTCGGGATCGGCGGTGAAGGATTCCCAGTTGCGGCCGGCGGCGCGCCCCGGCACCTCGATCACCGCTTTGACCTTCCCGGGCCGGCGGGTCATCACCAACACGCGATCGGCGAGAAACACCGCTTCGTCGACGCTATGGGTGATGAAGAACACCGTCTTTTGCGTCGCCGCGCACAGCCGCGCCAGCTCCTCCTGCAAGGTGAGCCGGGTCATGGCGTCGACCGCCGCGAACGGCTCGTCCATCAGGATCACGTCGGGGTCGGCGGCCCAGGTGCGCGCCACCGCCACGCGCTGCTTCATGCCGCCGCTGAGCTCGTGCGGATAGCGGTCCTCGAAGCCGGTGAGCCCGGTGAGGTCGATCAGGCGCCGCACCTTCGCTTCGCGCTCGGCGCGCGGCATCCCGACGATCTCGAGGCCGTGGCCGATGTTCCGGCGCACCGTCCGCCACGGCAGGATCGCCAGCTCCTGGAACACCACGCCGCGGTCGCGGCCCGGCCCCGCGACCCGCTTGCCGTCGCACTCGATCGTGCCTTCGGTCGGGCGGATGAAGCCGGCGAGCGCCTTGAGCAGCGTGGTCTTGCCGCAGCCGCTCGGGCCGACCAGCGTGACGAACTCGCCGGCGCGAATGGTCAGATCGACGTAGTCGGTCGCCTGCACCGGGCCGTCGGCGGTGTCGAAGAAATGCCGGAAGCCGGAAACGACGATTTTGTCTTGCGCGCTTGTGCGAGAGTTTGACATCGCTTGCCCAGCGCTTATCCGTCATGGCCGGGCTTGTCCCGGGCATCCACGTCTTTCTTTTTTGAGGCGGCAGAGACGTGGATGGCACCGGAACCCGGGCTTGCCCGGGTTCCGCGCTTGTAAGTGGCGCAAGTCGGGTAAACCCGGCTTGCGGTGACAAGCCCGGCCATGACGGTGGAGAGGATCGTCGCGTCTTGCGACAGCATCAAGTCAGCCCAATTGGCCTTTGCACTCCGCGACCGTCTTCGGCAACGCCGGCAGGTCGGAGAAGAATTGCGGCTGCTTCTCGACGATGCGCTTGAACACCGTGTCGTCATAGAAGTCGCCCGGTTCGAACGGCTTGTCCTTCTTGAGCAGCCCGGACTTGATCATGTCGTTGCCGGTGCGGACCAGTCCTTCGATAGTGCAGACCGACACGCGCGGATCCCAGGTGAGGTATTTCAGGCCCTCGGTTCCATCCGCGACGTTGAGCCCGTCGAGGAAGCGGGTCGCGATCTCGGCCGATTCCTTCGGATTCTTGCGCACGAATTGCGCCGCCTCGATCAGTCCGAGCGAGAACTTTTCGACGAAATCGTAATTCTTCTTGATCCAATCCTCGTGCGCGACGGCACCGATGATATCGGTCACCAGGCTTTCCTCGCCGCGGCTCACCACGACCGCGTTGGCCCCGAGGATGCGGACGGCCTGCGACTGATAGGGCTCCCAGGGAACGACCGCGTCGACCAGCCCCTGCTGAATGGTGATCGGCATGTTCTCCACCGGCACGCTCATGAGCTGCGACTTCGAAATGTCGAGCTTGTGCTTCTTGAACCACTCGCGCAGATAGACTTCGTTGGTGCTGCCGGTGAGGTGGGCGATCTTCTTGCCCTCCATCGACTTCGGATTGTTGGCGTCGATGCCGCGATCCTTGCGCCCGATGATGGCGCGTCCGCCCGCCTTGGCGATATAATCGGCGGCGTTGTAATAGGCGATGACGCCCTTGAGCATGTTGCCGCTGGCGCGCGCCGAGGCGGTGGTGGTCGAGAGCGCGGCGTGACCGAATTGAGCGTCGCCCGCCTGCACGGCCTGCACGACGGCGCGGCCGCTCGAGGTCAGCTTGACCGCGACATCGAGGCCATGCTTGCCCCAATAGCCGTTCTCCGCCGCCACATAGGCCGGCGTGCTGAACAGGTTGTTGACGACCACGAAGGTGACTTTCTGCTGCGCCTGGCCGGGGCCCGCGACGCTGGCGATTGCGGCAACGACGCCGGCAGCGCCGAGCCACATCAGCGACGAGAATCGCCTGCGAGTCATGGAAAATCCTCCCATTTCTTGCATTCCGCGCCGGTCGTTCCGGCCGTGGAGCCGTGGCGGTGGCCGCTGCAACCGACCGCGCGCCCGCTCCCAACCGCCCCACCCCATCAAATGACGGCATTTCGCTTGGGTCAAGGAAGCACGCGGCGCGTTTGGTGCGCTTTTCGTCTCAGGCGGTGCGGCGGCGGATTTCCTCGATGACCGCGCAATTGTCCCAATCGCCCTCCCCCTGACGCACGCATGCCTCGAGCACGTCGGCATGGACCTCGAGCAGCGGCAGCCGCTGCCCGGCACGCTCGGCCTGCTCGAGCATGAGGTGGACATCCTTGAGGTGCTGGGTGACGCGGCCTTCGGCGACGAAGTCGCCGCGGGTCATCTTCGGGCCCTTGATGTCCATCACCTGGGAGTAGGCGGCCGAGCCGCGCGCGACCTTGAGAAACGCCGCGGGATCGAGCCCCAGCCGCTCCGCGAAGACCAAGCCCTCGGCCAAGGCCAAACGGTTGAGTCCGAGCACCAGATTGACGGCGAGCTTGGCGCGTCCGCCGTCGCCGACCCTACCGATGTGGAAATAGTTCGGGAACAGCGCGCGCAAGACCGGCTCGATCTCGGCGGCGACTTGCGGATCGCCGCCGATCAGCCCGACGCCCTCGCCGCGGCTCACCTGGCCGCTCGAGCCCGACACCGGCGTCTCCAAGAAGCGCAGGCCGCGCGTGGCGACCCGCTCGCCGAGCGCGGCGATGCGGTCCGGGTCGCAGGTGCTCGCGCACAGCACGATCTTGCCCGAGCCGTCGCCCAGCACCGGGAGGAGTTCTCGTTCGACCACCTGCTCGACCTGGTCGGTGGTGAACACCGCCAGCGCGATAGGGTCGCAACGCTCCGCGAGATAAGCGACCGACGTGGCCGGCCGGCCGCCGAGCTCGGCAAGCTTCGCGTTCTTGGCGGGATCGACGTCGAAGCCCGCAACCTCGAAGCCGGCGCCGAGCAAGCGGTGCGCGAGCGCCTGACCCAACAGGCCGATGCCGACGAGACCGACCGAAACACGTTCAGACATTGCAGCCACACCTCACATTGTCACGCCCGCGAGCATGATAAATCATTTTCCGGCCACCAGATCGGCGGTGATCTCGTCGAGCCGTGCCGCCCCGCACAGCGCCATGCTGCGGATAAGCTCCGCGCGCAGGTGATCGAGCACGGCGCGCACCCCGTCGGCGCCGTCGAGCGCCAGCCCCCAGATCACCGGGCGGGCGATGAGCACCGCGCGGGCGCCGAGCGCGAGCGCCTTGACGATGTCGGTGCCGCGGCGGATGCCGCCGTCGACATAGAGCTCGGCCTTGCCGGCGATTGCGTCGGCAATCTCCGGCAGCGCGTCGGCGGTGGCGAGCGTGCCGTCGAGATGGCGGCCGCCGTGGTTCGAGACCATGACCGCCTTGGCGCCGGCCTCGACGCAGCGCACCGCATCGTCGCCGCGCAGCACGCCTTTCACCACCACGTCGACGGCTGAGCGGCGCACCAGCCATTCGAGGTCGCGCCAGGTGGCCGGAAACGTGACGCGGCCGGTGTAATCCGCCTTGTAGGAATTCTGCGCAATCGGCTGGCCCGGCAGGTTGGCGTTGCGGATGTCGGGCGTCGGCGCAAGCGGCGCGCGCGCCCCGCGCGGGCTCGAGCCGTAGACCGGCTGGTCGACCGTGAGCACGACGGCGCGAAATCCGCCGGCGGCCGCGCGGTCGATCAGGTTCTCGGCCAGCGCGCGGTCGGGCGGTAGATAAAGCTGGAACCAGCGCGGCGCGGCGGCAGGCTCGGCCGCCACGTCCTCGATGCTCACCGTGGAGGTGGTGGGCAATACGAACACTGCGCCGGCCGCCGCCGCCCCACGCGCGGTGGCGCGCTCCCCTTCCGGATGGAACAGCCGGTGCCGCCCGAACGGCGCCACCATGATCGGGGTTTCGAGCCGCGCACCCAGTACGCTCACGCCGGTGTCGATGTTGGTGATGTCGTTGAGCACGCGCGGGCGCAGTCGCAGCCGCCGCCAGGCGGCGACATTGTCGGCCGTGGTGATCTCGTCGTCGGCGCCGGCCGCCGCGAACGCATAGGCAGCGGGCGAGAGCTTGGCGCGGGCTTGCTCCTCGAGGGCGTCGAAATCGGCGCTATCCAAATCCTTCTCCTCGGGGCTCCACGGCCTTGCCGCCGGTTTGACGCCGGCAATGGGCCATGTCCTTATACCGCGCGCTCGTCGCCCCCGACTGGAAATCCGATCATCGCATGGCTCGCTTCCGCGTCACGGTCGATACCGGAGGGACGTTCTCGGATTTCGTCTATCTCAACGAGGAGACCGGCGCAGTCACGATCGCCAAGGTCCCCTCCACGCCAGACGATCCGTCGCGCGCGATCCTTGCGGGCCTCGAGACGCTGCTTGCGAACGGCGTACCGGCAGCGGACATCGGCTATTTTTGCCACGGCACCACGGTCGGCACCAACGCGCTGCTCGAAGGCCAGGGCGTCAAGACCGGCCTGCTGGTGACCGAAGGATTCCGCGGCATCTATCCGGTCGGCGAGCAGGCGCGGCCCTACGGCACCGCGATCTTCGACGTCATGTACGACAAGCCCGAGCCGCTGGTGCCGCCGCGCCGGACCGGCGAGGTCAAGGAGCGCGTCGATTTTCGCGGCAACGTGCTGCGTCCGCTCGACGAGGCGGCGTTGCGCGCAACCGTGCATGAGCTCAAGGCGCAGGATCTCGAATCGATCGCCGTGTGCCTGTTGTTTTCGTTTCTCCATCCGGCGCACGAGCGGCGCGTGCGCGAGATCGTCCTGGAGGAAATCCCCGATTGCAGCGTCTCGCTCTCGTCCGAGGTGCTGCCGCAGATCCGCGAGTATTATCGGCTGAGCACGACCGTCATCAACGCCTATCTGCAGCCGATCCTGGCGCGCTACATCGCGCGGCTCGATGGGCGCCTCGCCGACGCCGGCGTCGCGACGCGGCAAAAATACATCATGCAGTCGAACGGCGGCATGGCGACATTTGCGGCTGCCGCGCGCCGCGCCGTCACCACGGTGCTGTCGGGACCGGCCGGCGGCGTGACGGCCGGCGCCCATGCCTGCCGCATGATCGGATTGGAGAACGTCATCACCTTCGACATGGGCGGAACGTCGTGCGACGTCGCCTTGATCAAGGCGGGCGAGCCTTTGGTCGCGGGCCGCGGCAAGATCGAAGGCCGCGATCTGGCGATGCCGATGCTCGACATCAACACGGTGAGCGCGGGCGGCGGGACGATCGCCGCAGTCGACCGGTTCGGCGCGCTCCAGGTCGGGCCGCAGAGCGCCGGCGCGGTGCCGGGCCCCGCCTGCTACGGCCGCGGCGGCGAGCTGCCGACCATCACCGATTGCAATCTCGTGCTCGGCTATCTCGGTGAGGGCAACTTCCTCGGCGGGCGGATGCGGCTCGATGCCGGCAAGGCGCGTGACGCCATCGCGGTGAAGGTCGCGGGCCCGCTTGCGGTCGGCGTCGCCGCGGCGGCGGAAGGGATCATCCGCATCATCGACGTCAAGATGGAAGAGGCGATCAAGGCGATTTCCACCATGCGCGGGCACGATCTGCGCGACTTTATGTTGTTGGCCTTCGGCGGCGCCGGGCCGGTGCATGCCGGCCGCATCGCGCGCGATCTCGGCATGGCCGGCGTGATCGTGCCGCTCTATCCTGGCGTGTTCTCGGCGATCGGCCTGCTGATGTCCGACGTCAAGCACGACTACATCCAGTCGAAGATGACGCTGCTCTCCAAGGTCACGCCGCAGGACGTGAACGCGATGTTCGAGCGACTGGCCGCGCAAGCGATGGAGGAGCTGCGCGGCGACGGGTTTGCGCGCGATCAGATCCGCATCGAGCGCGCGCTCGACATGCGCTACGCCGGACAAGGATACGAGATCACCGTCCCCTGCCCTGCCCAGCCTTTGCAGCCCGCCGCCCTGAAGGAGCTCCGTATTTCGTTCGATCAGCAGCACAAGATCATGTTCGGCCACATGGCGCCCGACGAGCCGGTCGAGATCGTTTCCTATCGCGTGCACGGCCTTGGTCTGCTGCCGCCGGCCGAGATGCCGAAATTCAAGCGCGCCGGCACCTCGCTCATGGATGCACAGCGAGAAACGCGACGCGTACGGTTCGATGGCAAGGAGCTCGACTGCCCGGTCTATCAGCGCGAGCGGCTCGATGTGGGCCTGCGCGTTACCGGACCGGCGATCCTCGACCAGCTCGATTGCACCACCGTGATCTGCCCCGGTCAGGTGGCGCGGGTGGACGAATGGAAGAACCTGATCGTGACGCAGGAGAGGTGATAATGGTTGCTGTCATTCCGGGGCGCCGCGTAGCGGCGAACCCGGAATCCATATTCCCGGCCGGTGGTTATGGATTCCGGGCTCGCGCCTTTCGGCGCGCCCCAGAATGACGGCGGAGAGATGAGTAACAGGACATGCCCATCGACGCGGTCGACCTCGAAGTCGTGAAGGCGAGCCTCTCCGGCATCGTGCAGGAGATGCAAAACTCGCTGTTTCGCACCGGCTTCTCGACCATCGTGCGCGAGTCGCAGGACGCCTCCTGCGCGCTGATGAACGGCAAAGGCGAGGTGGTGGCGCAGCACGTGGTGCTGCCGCTGCATATCGGTGCGTTTCCGGCCTGCACCGCCGCGGTGATCGAAGCGTTCGATGGCAGCATCGCGGAAGGCGACGCCTTCATCATCAACCATCCCTATCAGGGCGGCAGCCCGCATGCGCCTGACATCGCGGTGATCACCCCGGTCTTCGTCGCGGGCGACCTGTTCGGCTTCTGCGGCTCGATCGCGCACAAGAGCGATATCGGCGGTCCGGTGCCCGGCAGCTGCTCGGGCCAAGCGCGGGAGATTTTCAACGAGGGCCTGCACCTCCCGGCCGTGCGTTATCAGAGCGGCTACCGGCCGATGGGCGACATCGAGCGCATCATCGGCGCCAACAGCCGCACCCCGGAGCTGGTGCTCGGCGACATCCGCGGACAGCTCGGCGCCGACCGGCTCGGCGAACGGCGGCTCAACGAGCTCGCCGGCAAATTCGGCAAAGAGAAAATCCGCGCCTGCTTCGACCGCCTGCTCGACATGTCGGAGTCGACGCTCAAGGCCGCGATCGCCGAATGGCCGGACGGACGCTTCGAGGCCGAACGGTTCGTCGACGACGATGGTATCGAGCTGGAACAGCCGGTGCGCGTCCACGTGGTGGTCGACAAGCAGGGCGATACGCTGCATTTCGATTTCAGCGGCTCCGCCGACCAGACCAAGGGGCCCGCCAACATCCGCCCGCCGCTGGTGCAGGCCGCCTGCGCCTACGCGCTGATATCGCTGATCGATCCCAGCATGTATGTGTCGAGCGGCCTCATCCGCGGCTTCACCATGACGGCGCGCGACGGCAGCGTGCTCAATCCGCGCTTCCCGGCGCCGGTCAACACCTACAATCCGACCATCCACGCGCTGGTCGACGCCATCTTCGACGCCATGAGCCATATCGTGCCCGGCAAGGTGCGCGCCGACGGCAGCGGCAGCCGCTCGATCATTCTCGGCGGCCGCAACACCTATACGGGCCAAGGCTACGTGCAATACGAGATCATCGCCGGCGGCGCCGGCGCGCGCGCCGGCAAGGACGGCGTCTCGGGAGTTACCGTCAACCAAAGCAACGCCAAGATCGCGCCGGTCGAGATCATCGAGAGCGAATTCCCGACCCGCGTCACCCGTTTTGAGCTGATCGCGGATTCGGGCGGCGCCGGCGAGTTTCGCGGCGGCCTGGGCATTCGTCGCGAATACCTCAATCTCGCCGACGCCCGGTTCTCGATCCGCTCGATGAAGCATCTGATCCCGCCGAACGGATGCGCCGGCGGCAATACCGGCCGTCCGGGCGACATCTGGATCAATCCCGACAGCCGGGAGGCCAAGCGCCTGCCGACCCGTTACGCGGACTATCCGCTGCGAGAAGGCGACGTCTTTCGGCTCGACACGCCCGGCGGCGGCGGCCACGGTGATCCGCTCGCGCGCGACCCCGAACGCGTCGTCGCCGATGTGCGCGAAGGGCATGTCTCGCCGCAGGCCGCCGAGCGCGACTATGGCGTCGTGCTCAAGCAGTCGGAACGGTCATGGGTTCTCGATCCTACGGCGACGCAAGCGCGGCGGGCGCAAATGAAAGCAAACAAGGCCGAGCGATGAATTCGCATCGAGGTTGCGATGGATGACGCAAGCAAGACGATTACGCGGACCGGCGTGATCGGCCTCGGCGCCATGGGCCTGCAGATGGCGCGGCACATGGCGAGCAAAGGCTTCGCCGTGGCCGGCTACGACGTCGATGCCGACGCCATGCGCCGGGCGGCAAGCCACGGCGTGACGGCCTGCCGGTCGGCGGCGGAGGTCGGCAAGCACGCGGAGGTGGTCGTGGTCATGGTGGCGACCGACCGCCAAGTCGAGGACGCGATCGAGCGCTCCGGGCTTCTCGATCATCTCGCGCACGGCTCGGTCATCTGCATCGCCAGCTCGTGCGCGCCCGCGACCTGCCGGCGCATGGAGACGATCGCCGCGGCGAAGGGCATCGGCGTGCTCGATTGCCCGGTTGTGCTGGGGCAGGAGGCTGCCAACAATGGCACGGTGACGGCCTATGTCGGCGGCGATGAGAAGTGGTTTCGGCGCGCGCAGCCGGCGCTCGCGGCGTTTTCCCGGCAGGTGCTCCATCTCGGCGGCGTCGGCAGCGGCCAGGTTGCGAAGACCATCAACAACATGCTGCTGTGGGCCGCGATGGCGGCGAATTTCGAGGCGCTGACCCTGGCCAAAGAGCTCGGCGCCGATATTCCGCGCCTGATCGAGGCGCTCGGCCACGGCAGCGGCGCCAATTGGTCGCTCTCCCGCTGGGGCAAGAGCACTGGTAAATGGGCGGAGAAGGACATGGACGTGGCGCTCGAGCTGGCGCAACACGCCAAGGTGCCGGCGCCGCTCGGCGCGCTGGTCGATCAGCTGATGAAGCAGATCAATCAGGACAAGATGAGAGCGCTGCTGTCGTAAGCCTTAAGCTTCATGCGAAGACGAAGAGGGAACGCCATGAAAACGGGACAGCTGTTGGGGCTCGCCTTCGGCGTCGTCTTCGCGACCACGGCCTCCGCGCAGGAGAGCCTGACCAAAGTCCGCGTGGCCTATGACGGGTTCTCGATGACCTCCGGGCCGCTGATCTACGCGGACAAGCAAGGCCTGTTCAAGAAGTTCGGCCTCGACGTGACGCCGATCTTCGTGGACGGCGGCTCGATGCTCACGCAAGCCGTGGTCGGCGGCTCGATCGACATCGCGCAGAACGGCTACACGCCGGCGCTGTCGGCGGCCGTGCAGGGCGCCGACATCGTCATCATCGGCGGGATTTCGAACAAGCTGCCGTTCCAGCTGGTGGTCAAGACCGCTGTCGGCGGCCGTGCAGGGCGCCGACATCGTCATCATCGGCGGGATTTCGAACAAGCTGCCGTTCCAGCTGGTGGTCAAGACGTCGATCACCAATGCGGCCGAGCTCAAGGGCCAGAGCGTCGCGATCAGCCGCTATGGCTCCTCGACCGACACCGCCGCCGATTTCGCGCTGGCGCAGCTCAAGCTCACCAGGAACGACGTCAGGATTCTGCAGTTGGGCGGCGCCGCGACCCGCATGGCGGCGGCCATGAGCGGCCAGATCGCCGGCACCATGGAGCAATATCCCGACACCGCCGAGCTCGCGCGGCACGGATTTCACGTGCTGGTCGACGTGACCGATATCGCGGGCGACTATCCGAACACGTCCTACGTCACCAGCCGCGGCTTTCTCAAGAGCCGCCCGGAGGTCGTGAAGAAGTTCTTCATGGCGATGGCCACTGCCGTCCACGAATACAAGCGCAACCCGAACGTCGCGATCCCGCTCACGCAAAAATTCCTCGACGTCAAGGACACCGCCAACGCCAAGGCCGCCTATGACGCCTACGTCAAGGTCTATCCGGACGACCTGCGAGCATCGCTCGTGGGCGTCGCGCTGGTGCTCAAGGAGATCGCCCGGAAGGAGCCCAAGGCCGCCGCGGTGAAGCCCGAGCA